>FUIF01002800.1_pt1 | contig 27580 bp, 47 predicted proteins | sample 1003461 | NCBI WGS metagenome assembly FUIF01 (sample SAMEA80401918, study PRJEB19352) | marine metagenome
CTCATGCAAGGACGCTTCGACCCTCGGGGCAACTACTCGGAGCTCGACCCGAATACAAGGCGTGCACCTACGTCGACGAAGTCATCCAAGACGTGGGCGAGAAGCTCGCAGAATACAAGGACGTCATCCGGTTCATCTCAAGGGGCAACCACGAGACCAACATCGAAAAGAGGATGATGGTTTCCCCCATCGACGCGTGGCTCAAATCATCAACGCCGCAGGGGGAAGGGTAGAGACGGGAGGGTATGCCGGGTGGCTTGGCATGACGTGTCACCGTGGCGGCAAAAGTTGCAAGCGTTTCCTTGTACACTATCACCACGGGTACGGCGGCAACGCCAAACGCTCCAAGGGGGTGCTCAACAACGACCTCGACCTTGCCCAGTTCCCGGACGCCGACTTCATCGTCAGGGGCCACGACCACAACAAGTGGTACCACCCCGTCACCGTGGACCGCATCAACCAAAAAATGAAGCTCGAACAGCGCACGCGCTATATGATGCGCCTCGGGTCTTACAAAAAGCTCGGGGACCGCTTTGCAGGGTGGGCCACCGAGAAGGGATTCAACACGCCAACCCTCGGGGGGTGGTGGGTGCGCTTCGTGGAAAACTGCGACGACTACCGCGTCGAAGTACGGGACGCCTCGTAGTATATTAGCCACGGCCATCAGGTGTCGAATCATTTGTTTTTTTCAGTCGAGGAGCCTCCGGAACGCCGGGGGCTTCTTTTTTTGTGTCAAAATTTGGACGCAAGGAATACCCGTCCTATATTTGACACATGAAACAAACAAACACACCCACCATGAGCCCAGCAGTCGCCGCCGTTTACAACCGCTTGAACAACGAACCAGTCGAGAGCTTGAAGGCTTACTACCGCGCCATCTTTAAGTCGGTGACACCCGAGGCCGCCGCCGTTAGCTCCGCAATCTACCGCCGCCTTGAGCAAGCAATCGGAGAGGACGCCGCGTTTGACTACAGCGAGGAACTTTTCGCCGAGTTGGTCAAGTAAGAAAAACAGCCTCCGGGGCTTTTTTTTTGTCCCAATGTTTGGAAACAAGGAAAGGTTGTCCTATCTTTGGGACATGAAAGAAACAAACACCCCCATGAGCTTCACCGATTTGCTCAACGACGCGCACTTCGTCGCAATCTTTCAAGAGTGGGAATACCTTGAAAGCATCAACGACAACGGCTCCCACGTTCTTTGGGACTACATGGTGGAGAAGTTCAACTACGAAGCCTGAAACCATGAGACAAACACCTGAAAACATCACGGCCATGATTGCCGAGCTCGGATACGGCGGCGTCAAGAAAGCCATCCGCGCGAGCTACTGGGAGCTCTACCGCCTCGCTACAACGCCAAGGAAATGAAGGAAGCCTTGGCCCTCGAGTTCGGCACGGCCGACCCCATGATTCGCAACTTCATCTACTTCGAATTTCACTAAACCCAAAACAAATGGACAAGACCCTAAAACCCAACGGCATCAGCCACACCGTCTACCCGGACAACCCAGCCAAGGACTACAACGAATGGATGGAGCATATTACCGCCTCAAGCATCAAGCGCGACGCGGACACGTTCAAGCAAAAGTTCGACGCCTTGTGGGCCGAGTTTATCAAGGAAATCGAAGCACACGCAAAATGAAGGACCACTACGAAAAGAAAAGCGGCGAGTCGGTCGTCAAGGACGCCCTCGATTTGCCCTCCGTGTTCATGCCCGACAACGGGTGCCAGTTTAAGCCCGACCGCATGGAAGAAATGGGGTACACGCTGTACATTGACACCCGCCACAAAGACCGCGACTACAACACGCGGTGGTGGTTCCGTGGCGAACACAACCGAGACAGAGTCATTCAAGGCATCAAAGCACAAGGCTTTGAGGTCGTAACTATAAACCCCTGAACAATGGCACAAGCCAAAATTTCGCGGATTGAACCCGCAAACCCCCCAACGTGGCAAGGTAGTCACGGACTCATGTACGCGTTCGACGTCGAGCTTGACGACGGCGCCAACGGCTCCGTGAACTGCAAGACGCCCAACAAGTGGAACGTCGGCGACGAGGTAGAATACACCTCGCAGAGCACGCACCACGGCACCAAGCTCCGCCTCGACAAGCCGGGCTTCAACGGCCTCCCCAAACCCTTCGCGGGTGGTGGTGGCAACGAAGACGCGACCAAGGGCATCATCGCCTCGTGGGCGGTCGGTGTGGCGATGCAGGTGGCCGACATCACGGCACCGAACTACGACCAACAGGTCATGCAATACGCCCGCATGGCCTTGGAGGCACGACGTCAAATGAAGAACGAGGTCGAGCCGTGAGCGGCTGGGACTTCCGATGGAGTGAAGGCGCCCGGAATCGCCGGGCCTCTACCTCCTTTGTTGGTTGAGTCCTAACGAGGACAAGTGGCCGACGGACTACGAGATGCACCAATGGGACGGCAAACACTGGACGACCTTCAGGCCAAACCAAGCCCTCCCAACACACTGGCAGTTGATAACGAGCCCTGCCCTCGACATTTTGAAAATGAAGGAATACGAAAACGCAACAACATGAACAAGCACAACTCCCGATGGACCGAAGCCGACGAAAAGCAAATGCTTCACCTCCACGCCCAAAGCAAAAGCCCAGCCGAAATGGCCGAGGTCATGGGTCGAACCTCTAAAGCCATCGCCCTGCGATTGAGCCAAAAGAACCTCAAGCCGTACCGCAAGCCGAAGCAGTCGGCCAAGTACACCAAGTACGTCAACGTCCCGCGCAAGACGGTGAAGTGGTTTTGGGGTGCGCTTGAAATCACCAAATTTTGAGCCGTGAAAGAATACATCTGCAAACACTACGGGAGCCTTGACAAGTGCGCCGAGGAGCTCAACGTCGGACGGTCTACCGTGTACCGTTGGGTCCAAAGCAACCCCCGGGGCATCTTGCTCCACGCTCCGGAAATCATCCGGGACAAGAACACGACGGCCACCACGCTCATCTCGGAGGTGGTTTTCCGTGAGGGCGAACTGACAAACACCGAGAACGCATGAGACCAGTGAACACCAAGAGCCTTTTTCACACGTTGTGTAGAACGCTGGAGAAGCTCGAAGCCGACGAGGTCGACGTCTACAAGGCGGCGGCCACGGCCAAGCTCGTCCACGAGTGCGGAAACCTCTTGAACTACGAATTGAAACGGGCGGCGCTTATGACCCGGCCCGAGTTCAAAGCGGAGCACCGGAGGTTGGAAAGCAAGAACTTCGACAGCCTCCCACAGGAGGCACCTAAAAGGCTGACACCATGAAGACGCTCGACGAAGCACGGGCGCCACATTTTAGGGAGTTTCTCAAGGCGTGCAACAACTGGGAGGTGTGCGTGTCGATGGGTTGTAGTTACGAGATGCTCGAGGAGATTGACCGCGACAAGTTCCGTGACGACCTCAAGCGGTTCATGGAAGCCTACAACATCGAAGATAGCGAATACCAAACCGTGGTCGACTTTTACAATAAGGTCTACCAAAACTTCCGAGCACAACAGCCGGAAGGCGGGCAAGTACACAAGCGCGACCCGGAGTTGTGGGCTTTGCGCAAGCAATTCCTCAAACGGTGCGGGGTCAAATCGACCCACAACCGCAAGTCGCACAAACACCCGAAGGCCGTTTGGTACATGGTCGAGGCGTACGACTTCAGTTGGCACCATTTTGACCTGGAGAAGTTGCCCGACGAGGCGCTGGCCTACCTTGTAAGCAACGCCGCCCTCGCGGTGGCTGACAAAGACGCAAGGGGCCGGACGTTGGACTATATGTGGGACGAGATGGAGGACTCGACGTTGTATGAATTGTACAAAGGCGTCAAGAACTTCACTAAACTTGCCGAAGCATGAGCGACAAGAACCTCGCACAAGGTTGGATAGATGGAGGGGGCTACGGCTCCCTCCCTCCCAACTCACACAAGAAAAGTAGCAAATACCACAGCGGACCGCAAAAGACCTACTACCACGGCGTCAAGACGTGGGACCCTTGGAAGAAGCGGTGGTGGGTCATCCAAACGTATCCTTGAGCATGGAAAGAGAATTTAGAGGGGTGTGGATTCCCGCCGAGGTGTGGTTGGACAAGAGGCTCACCCTTGTCGAGCGTGCCTTGTTGGCCGAGATTGATTCGTTCAGCGGAGCCGGCAAGACCTTCCACAAGTGCAACGACACCATCCAAACCGAATACGGCATCAGCCGCAACACCATTTCGAGGGCTTTGCGTAAGTTGGAGGCGCTCGACTTCATCGAGGTCAACTTCAACGGAAGGGTGCGTCATTGCTCAACTCGTGCAGGCAGCATCCCCAAAATGGGGAGGCAGAGTCCCCAAAATGGGGAGGCAGCATCACCAAATGATACCTCTACTAACAAAATAGAAAGAACAAAGAACAACACAATGAAAAAGAGAGGGGCACGCCCGCACGGTTTGGAGGAGGTGGTTGAAGCCTTCAAAGCCGTGCAAGCCTCCGAAGACGACGCAATGGCCTTTTGGGATTATTACGAGCCAACGGCTGGACGCAAGGCAGGGGCAAACCCATCAAAGATTGGAAGCCGCCGCGCGTGGCTGGATTCGTAGAACAGGACAATTCAAAACAAATGAAAGAAATCGCAAAGGCTCAACAACAAATGGTCCAACGGACGGCTCACTCATTGAGCAACATCTCCGCCGCCTCGCGGATGGACCCGGTGGAGGCATGGCGTGAAGGCGTCAACGTGCAAGCCGCATACAACAACCCACAAACGCAAGCGGCGGTCGAAGCCGCCTTGATTGCAATGGTCGCCAAGACGCTCCGGTATCTTGATTACTCCCGAACCATCACAGCCGACCAAGACATCATCGACGCGGTGGAACACCTGCGCCTTGAGTTCCCGGCCATGAAGCTCGAAGAATGGGCAATCATCTTCCATCGGCTGAAGACGGGCCAATATCGCCCTGGTTATGAGCGTTTGAAACTTCCCGAACTTGTGTCTATCTTTCAGCAGTACGAAGGCGAACGCGCCGAGCGTCGCGAAGCCACGTGGGGCGAGCTCAAAAAGGCAACCCCCAACAACCTCGACGACGAGCAGGTCAAAGCCTTGTACGAACAATACGCACAACAGCGCCGTGAAGCGAAGCAAGCCGCTCAAAAGGAAACCCAAGTCAAGCGCGTCAAAACGGACGAGCGAGGCCGGTGGGACTTCATCCCGTACCCGAACACGCAAGACCACGAACCGAGGGGGGCGATGGTCAAAAAGGTTGACGCGGTCTTCTCTCAATACGTGCGGCTCCGCGCTACCGACGACACCGGCCACGGCGAGTGCTATACCTGCGGCTCCCGTCGGCATTGGTCCGAGGTAGACGCGGGGCACTTCATGAGCCGGGCCTGTATGTCGACCCGGTGGCATGAGGACAACGTCCAATTCCAGTGCAAGAGATGCAACGGGTTCCGGTCGGGTGAGCAGTTCCTGTTTGCTCGCAACTTGGACGCCCAGTTCGGAGAGGGTAAGGCCGAGGAGCTTTTCATCGAGTCCAAGCAAACGCGCAAGTGGACACGCGCTGAGCTTGAGCAAATGTATCACCACTACAAACGCCTCGTGGATGAACTCCGCTCGTCGAAGGGACTTTGAGGCGTGGTTCGTGAAGAACTACGACGACCTCGTGGCTTCGGCCCAGTCGTTTCACCCCGACGGCCGTGACCTCGTCCACAACGTGTACCTCCGATGCATCGACGCGCTGGCAAGCACCGGGCGTCCCATCGACAAATACGCGGCGTACTTCCGCCGGGCTATGTGGATAGAGTCAACGCGAGGGGCCTTCAAGCGGCTTTTCACGTATGTAGACGCCCCTCAAATAGAACTGGGGAACCCTGACCCTACCCGCGACCCTTTCGAGGCCGAGAACGCGCTAATTTTAACCCGGCACCTCGCATGGTTCGACCGCACCGTCCTAAACCTCTACCTCGACGGGTACAACCTCCGACAAGTGGCAAGGGAATCTGGAATACCTGCGACCACGCTATACCAATCGCTCCACCGAAGCAAAACCAAACTTCGCCATGTTCATCGTCAGCGCACAAACAAGGGCAAATAGATTGAACACCTGCCGAGGGTGTGAACACTTTGTCGAGTCGACCCAAAGTTGCGGGCCGCTCGTGACCGAGGCGTTCACCGACTCCAAGCTCTGCGGGTGCCATATGCCTACCAAGACACGACTCAAGTGGGCCGAGTGCCCGCTTGGTAAATGGGAGGCCGTCATCACAGGCGAACAGCTCGCCGAGGTGCAAGCCTTTCTTGACATCGTTGACACGGACCCCAAAAGCCTCACCGACCAAGACCTCGCCGACCTGTACAACCGTATCTTGGGCACCAAAGAACAAGCCACCTCTTGCGGGGGGTGCAATCGCAAAATGCTCAAGACCCTGAAAAAACTCATCAATGAAAGCAACCGACAACATCCCAAGTGAATCCTTCTACGTCGCCGTGGGCATCCTTGCCAGCAAAGGCGGGTACACCATGAGAGACGACGAAGCCTTGCAACGTGCCCAGCGCGGCGTCACACGCCTCGGCCTTACATGGGAACAAATCGTGAGCCCCGTGCGCCGTCGTGAGTTGGTAGACGGTCGCAAGATGGTCTCCTACTTCCTGCGCGACCAAGGGTGGACCTACAAGTCCATCGGTCAAGTTATGAGCCGCGACCACGCCACTGCCGTCCACCATGTGCGCTCCCTCTTTTGGCTCCTCGAAACGGACAAGGACATCCGCCGCAAATACACCGAATTCATGTCAGCATGACCAAACCCCTCACCTTCCGCAAAGCCAAGCGCCTCCTCGGTCAGTGCGACGACTGGGTTCTCTTTACCTCCAAAAACAACGGCGACGAAACGTGCAACCTTGAGTGCGCTACCATGACATCCACGTCGTGGGCTCTCTTGATTGACTTTGCAAGCGCCGACCAAAACTTCTACAATGCCCTTGAGACCATCCTCAACACGGCCCGTGACATTCGCGAAAACGGCGAATCTCCGGACGAATCCGAATAATCCCCGAGCGATACGCAAGGACCAACTCAACAAGCTCGTCAAGAGCCTGCAAGAGTTTCCCGAAATGCTCGAAGCGCGGCCCATTGTCATCGACAAAGAGGGCACGGTTCTTGGGGGCAATATGCGCCTCAAGGCGGCCCAACTTGCGGGGCTCGATGAGGTGCCCGTCTACGTCCGGGAATGGGACGAAGACAAGGACGGCCAATTCATTATCAAGGACAACGTGAGCTTCGGCGAGTGGGACCAAGATATGTTGGGGAACGAGTGGGAACCGAACAGCTCGACGAGTGGGGTTTGAACATTGACTGGGACGAACCCGAGGAGACGGAAGGACTCACCGACGCGGACGACGTCCCCGAAGTACCGGAGGAGGCTACAACCAAACCCGGCGACCTTTGGCTCTTGGGAGACCACCGCGTCATGTGTGGCGACTCGACGAACGCCGACCATGTTTCATTGCTTATGAATGGAACCGAGCCCGAAATCATTTTGACCGACCCACCTTATTCGTCAGGCGGATTTCAAGAAAGCGGAAAAACCTCCGGAAGCATTGGCGCAAGAGGACAAAAGAAAATTGAAAACGACAACCTGTCAACCCGTGGGTACGTCGCACTCATGGACAAGGTCCTCGCAAACTTGCGCACCGCTCACACGGCCTTCGTTTTCTGCGATTGGAAAATGTGGGTACACAATCAAGACATTGCGGAGGCCAAAGGATACCGCGTGCGCAATATGATTGTTTGGGACAAGGTCCAGATGGGTATGGGAATGCCCTTCAGAAATCAACACGAGTTGTGTTTGTTTGGGTCAAGGTTGGCCGGGAAAATTGGCGACGGAAAAACACCAAACGTCATACAATGCAAGAGGGACAGAGAAGCCCAACACGCAACACCAAAGCCCGTTGAATTACTTCAAACGCTACTGCGGCAAGTAGAGTCGGAAAACATCGTGGACCCGTTTGCGGGTGGCGGTTCGGCATTTATTGCGGCGGAGAAGACAGGGAGAAAATGTTACGGAATGGAACTGGACCCTAAATACTGCGACGTCATCGTCAAGCGATGGGAGGAGTTCACAGGTAAAAAAGCCACACTATGGAAGCCCTAAAAACCACCAAAACCGACACCAAAAAAGAGGCGATGTTGGAAGCCCTCGAACGGTCGCTCGGCATCGTGACGACAGCTTGCAACGCGGTTGGCATCAATCGGTCCACGCATTACGACTGGCTCAAGAAAGACAGCGACTACGCCGACAAGGTGAAAGCCATCGAAGGGCGGACGCTGGACTTCGCCGAGAGCCACCTTCACAAACTCATCAAAGAGGGCAACCCCGCCGCGACCATTTTCTTCCTCAAAACCAAGGGCAAGGGACGCGGTACGTGGAGAGGCAAGAAATTGAAGTGGCCGAGAAGAAGCCGCTCTCATGGTTTGGAAACGACAACTCAACAACGACATGACCTACACCATCAACACCAGCGTCCGCAACGTAGCCGAGAACGGCACGGAGGAGGAGCGCACCTTCTACATCGTCACAGGCACCCAAGACGGGGAAGCGACCATCATTGGGCAGTACGACACCCAAGAGGCCGCCGAAGCGGTCAAGGCTGAACTCGAAGCCCTCGACGACACGTGAGACAGGCGGCGACATATTACCACGTCAAAGAGTCGCCAGCCAAAATACAAGTCCACCAAGGGGGCACACGTAGCGGCAAGACGTTCTCCATCCTCACGGCACTCATTGAGCTCTGCCACACGAACGAGAACGCCGGGGCCGTTATCACCATCGCGCGGAAAACTTTCCCGGCCATCCGTGCCTCGGTCATGCGCGATTTCTTCACCATCCTCGAACGGGAAGGCATCTACAACGTAGCCAACCACAACAAGAGCGAGGCCACGTACATCCTCTACGGAAACCTCGTGGAGTTCATCAGCATCGACCAACCGCAAAAGGTGCGGGGCCGCAAGCGTGACATCCTGTTTGTGAACGAGGCCAACGAGCTGAACCTTGAGGACTGGAGGCAGTTGGTGCTCCGAACCACGGGGCGCATCTTGATTGACTACAACCCCTCCGACGAGTTCCATTGGATATATGACGAGGTCATCCCGCGCGACGACGCCGACTTCTACCAAACCACGTACCTCGACAACCCGCACCTCCCGGATGCGGTCGTGCAAGAGATTGAACGCCTACAAGACGCGGACCCGGACTACTGGAAGGTCTACGGCTTGGGCGAGCGTGGCGTCAGTCGTGCGACCATCCTCACGCACTGGAAAGAGTTCGACCAAATCCCGACCGACTACAAGCTCCTCAACATCGGCCTCGACTTTGGGTACACGAACGACCCCACGGCCATTGTGAAGGTGTACACGGACGGCCACGGGTTCATCTTGGACGAAGTTTGCTACGCCACGGGACTCACCAACGCGGCCATCTCGCAAACCTTACGCGACGCAGAGGTGGGTAGGGGGACCATGATTGTGGCGGACAGCGCAGAGCCCAAGAGCATCGACGAAATCCACGGGCACGGGTTCAACGTCCACCCAGCACGAAAGGGACGGGACAGCATCCGAGCGGGGTTGGACTTCCTGCGCTCTCGACCGTTGGGCATCACATCGCGAAGCGTGAACGGCATTAAAGAGCTCCGAAACTACAAATGGAAGGAGGACAAGAACGGGCGCCAACTCAACGAGCCGGTGGACGCTTTCAACCACTTCATAGATGCGAGCCGGTACGCCATCACCCACACGCAGACGAACCCGAACTTCGGAAAGTACGCCCTCGGGTAATCGTTTGTAAATTAGACGCGTAAGCAAACCACGAAACCGCGTCTTATGAGTGTGAAGCTGTCCCTACCCGCTACTTTTGCCGACCTCACCTTGCGCCACCTTCAGGTGCTTGAGACGTCCGACGACCCCATGACGTGCGTGGCGCCGTTACGGGCACCGACTGGGAGGAGTTGAGGGATATGCCCCGGGCTTTGATTCAAGAGGCATACAACCACCTCCAAACGCTTCGCAAGGCCGAAACCCAACGCCACCTTGAAACATTCGAGCTTAACGGCACTCGCTACGGCTTCATCCCGAACTGGGACGAGTTCACGGCCGGCGAGTGGATTGACGCGGAGCAACTTTGCGGGGACTTTTGGAATAACGCCCACAAGGTCATGGCTTTGCTCTTTCGTCCCGTCACAAGGGAGTGGGGCAACCGTTACGAGATAGAACCTTACACGGCCAAGGAAGACGCCGAGGCGTTCCTTGATATGCCAGCGGACCAAGTGGCGGGGGCGTTGCTTTTTTTTTCGACTACCAAAAACGAACTTCTGAGCACTTTGCAGTCCTCTTTGATTCAAGCGGCGACGAAGGTGGCGACGACTTCGGGGAAAAGTGGGGGTGGTATCCTGTCCTCCATTCTCTTGCGGGTGAGGACATTCTTCGCATTGAAGCCGTCACCAAGCTCACCGTCGGTCATGTATTCACCCACCTCGCATTCCTGAAGGATTTGGAGTTCAAACGTAAACAGGCGACAGCATGATAACCTACACCAACATCGTGAACCGTTTCGAGGCATTCGTCGCGGCCAACCCGTTCGTGTCGACGTTCTCATTTGGCTCGCCCTCCGACGTCGATTTGGACAAGTTGGAGACCTACCCGGTCCTTCACCTCGTGTACACGGGTGCCAGCTACGAAGGAAGCTCCAAGACGTACTCGTTCGAGGTCTACATCCTTGACAACCCGCCCAACAGCGAAGCCAAAGTGGACTTTCAAAAGGGCGCCATCACAAACGCCGAACAGGTAGCCGAGGACATCTTGGCCGATATGGAACGCGGTGGGGAGGTGTTCACCTTTGCCCATCGCTTCGACGTCGCCAGCGCCTCGACCGTCCCCCTTGAGGAGGAAGGGAGCAACGTGCTGTCCGGCGTCCTCTTGAACCTTTCCGTGACCGTCGGTTACGAACACAACTCTTGCATTTCACCACTCACATGAACAACTGGAAACTTCGGGCCGTCGTAAACGACAATCAAGACATGGACCTCTACGAGGCCAACGGCTACCTCGCCCGCTTTTACAACTCTGACGTCAGCGTGGCCTTCGTTCCGTTTGGCGACAAATTTGCCCACCCTATACGGACCACGGCGTCGGACGACTTTGGCCCCGTGTCAAACCAAGTCCCTGGCATTTGCAACGGCACCTTCACCCACACCGGTGCCGGCTCTGCGACCGTGTCGGCGACCACGCTGTCCGGCAATGGTGCAAACGCAACATTTCAATACACGTTCCTTGCTGACGGCACGCTCTCAACCATTGTAGCCATCTCCGGTGGCTCGGGCTATCTTGTGGGCGACAAGCTCCGCATCACCACGTCCGCCGCGCACGGTTCGCAGGTCATTGAGTTTCGCTTGGTCGATGGGTCTAACGCTTGCTTGCGTTATGCCATCCTGAACCACGACCGCACGCACCCCTCCCTCCCTTTCCCGGTTCACAAGTTCCGCATCAACAACGCAGACAACCGGGCCATTCATATCCTAGACTACCGGAGCTCGCAGGTCTTCCCAAAGCCACAGGACAAGCTCCTCGACAAGTACCCCGACGCGGCGGCGGCCTACGGCTTGCGCCTCTTGCGTTCGGCCTACCTCGCCCTGCCATCCGCGTGTCTCGTTCTTCTGACAGCGCGGAGAAAGACATCTACTTTGATTCGCAAGGCAACCTCGACACTGCGACTCTAAAGGCGCACGTTGGCGCTTCCCTTGGGCGAGTGAAAACATGGTACGACCAGTCCGGCAATGGCAACGACGCATCACAGAGCGCGACTTCACAGCGACCGCCTATCACGTCCGCATCGGGTGCCCTTATCACGGTCAACGGCAAGCCCGCACTGAACTTCGACGGAAGCAACGACTCGTTCGCGGCTGACCACTCCGACCTTTATGGCCAAGCCCGTCTCGACGCATATATGCACTACCAAACGGACGACAACAAGTACATCATGTTCGACGACTCGGGGGCGCAGTACAGCTTCGTTCCTGTTGACAACGACACCGCCACAACCATCAATGACACATACGGAACCGACCCGGACTTGTACGTCAACGGGGTCAAAGCGGCCTTGACTTATGGCACAACAACCCGTGACGAACTGCACTCAATTATGGTCGAGCAAGGCGCAGAGCATTCAAATGGTGCCGTTGTAGTTCACGAAGGGGCGGCCACAACAGGTTGGACTGGGTTTGGCATTAGCGGCTACAACAACTTTGAGTTTGAAGGCAAGCTGACCGAGATTGTGCTTTACAACACCGACCAGTCGGCCAACCGCGAGAACATCGAGAAGGACATGGCCCTGCACTCGGGAGCCTACCAAGTGGAGGACGCGCCGTTGCTTGACGCTTACGGGGGTGCCCATGCGGCCTACTCCCTCCGCAAGCTGAACAGCGACTACACCGGGGCGGCCATTCGGGTGCGTAAGAACGTGAACGATGAGGCCGACATCGGCTTTGACTCTGACGGGAATTTAGACACCACCGCCCTCTTGGCTTTTGCCACAAGTGCGACCTTCATCAAGACGTGGTACGACCAAAGCGGCAACGGCAACGACGTAACACAGAGCGCCAACTCGGCACAGCCTCGAATTGTCAACAGCAACGGCACCATCGTCGCGGTAGCCGGCCAACCTGCGGCGTTCTTTGATGGGATTAATGACGCCTTCCCCTTCGACAACACGGGCCTGGACATTGGCAACCTTTCGTCGTTTGTTGTTTGCAAGTACAGCAACACCACAGGGGACCAACAGGCTTTGAGTTTGAGCGGAACGTCTGGCGATGCTCGATGGTTTGCTCCGCGTTTGGTTGGTGGCAATTTCAACTACACCGTGGGCACAAGTGGCTCCGTTGGCACCGCTACGGCCACCACAGACAACAACCTCCACACGTGCATTGCAGGCGCGACTCAAACCGACACCGAGGCGTTCCTAAACGGCACTTCGGTCGGCACGAAAGCCTTGGGCTCTGGCATTGACTCAAATGATGCCAACATCGGAAGCCGAGGCTCAAGTGCATACATGAACGGCTTCATCCAAGAGGTCGTCGTTTACTCTAGCGACCAAAGCGAGCGCCGCGAAGGCATCGAACGCAACATCTCAAACCACTACGACTTATGAGCTATATCCTAATCTCAGCCAACGACGACTACACGTCGCAGGAGCGCGCCGAACTCATCACCCGCGAGCTCTACAACATCACGGCCCCTGAAGCCATGCAACACGATTACCAAGCCGACGGCACCGTCTTTGGCCTCGTGAAGCACCTGACGGGGACGACTGGGCCATGCACATCCAAGAGGACTGGGTCATCTACTGCCACGACGACGTCGACCTCGACCGCCTCGTGGGTGCCTTCCCTGAAGTGCCGGCCGACGAGGTAGCCACCCTTCGCTCTTTGATTGAGTCGAGCGGCAAGGTGACGTTCTCCGACATCATTCCAAGCACCGCCACCGTGCGCGACCACGACTACATGGTCGACAACGGTTGGTTCACTGACGAAATCTAAACCCAACAGACATGGACTTTATTCTCAACCATTGGGCCGAGTTGGCCCTCGCCATCCTCGGAGCCGCAGGAACCTACACCGCCCTCACCGAGTCCACCAAGGACGACAAGGTGGTGGACGTCTTGAAACGAATTGTGAACGCCATCGTCTTGGGCCGTTCGCGCAAAGCCGACGACAAGTGAAGACCTACGACATTTTTGCAACCTTTACGGGGCAAGCCTCGGACGGACTTCAAGACGTCAACGGCTACATTATGTCGAACACGGCGGACGAAGTTGGCGTGACCGTTGTGCCTTATGGCACAGAATACCCGGCCCCTTTGGTGACAAGCTCACAGCCCAACCAAAAGGACGGCATCACCAACGGCACGTTCACAAGTGACGCCAACGCCACGGCATCGGCACGCACATCCACAACCATCTCCGGCAACGGAAGCGGAGCGACTTTTGTCTACGTGTTCGACGCGAATGGCGACCTCGACAGCATCAAAGCGGACGGGGCGGGGACTGGATACTTGGAAGGCGACCACTTGAGCATCACGACCACAGCGGCTCACGGCTCGCAGACCATCAAGTTTCGACTTGTGAAAGGAAGCAACAAAGCCTCGGTTACGATGGAGCTAATCCACGACGCCAAAGCGCCCGCACCGTTTGCCGTTCGCCAAGTGCAGGTCAACGGCACCGACGACAAATCACTTTTGTTTTTGCGTGAACGCTCGTGACCAACTATGAGGCCATTTTGGAGGAGTTCGCAAGGGAAACAACCCTCGCGGCCAAACGCGAGCTTGGTTCGCGACGCATTGGTCGGAATCGCTCGTATGGTGTTGCGACGCGTAAGCTCCAAAGGTCTCTCACGTTTAGCCGTCAAGGCTCTCGTGTTGCGTTCGGCTCTCCGCTTCCTTATGCCGGCTTTGTTCATTGGGGCGTTAACGGCACCAATCGTTCGCACGGTTCGCCGTATTCGTACACGACGAAGCCAACCCCCACCGACGCATCATGCAATGGATGCGAAACAAGCCGGTGCGACTGCAAAAAAAGGGAGGCAAGGGCTTCGCGCGTCAAACGCCGGCGGCGCTCAAATCGGCGGCTTATCTCATCGCGCGGGCAATCAAGAGGAACGGCGTCCCGGGGGTAAAATACTGGACCGAAGCCTACGACACAATGTGGCCGCGCTACGCCCAAAAGATAGCGGAAGCAAAAGCCGAAGACGTGGCCCTTGAGATAGCGGCCAACATTGGAGGCATAACCATCAAAGCGAAGTAACCAATGGCCGTTGCCTTTACATCGGAGCCCGTTGACGACCTCAACCTCTGCAACCAGCACCTCATCTACGTCATGGAGGACTCCGTCACGACGCCGGACCGCTTCATCGTGCAGGTATATGAGGCAACTTCAACCTCAAGCCAAGGGCCGGAAATTGCCAAGCTCTACATCACCCCCAACGAGAACGACAAGGGCGTATTCGATTTGGGCGACATTGTAAACAACCGCCTCTTGGCCCCTGCGACAATCGAATATCAATCGAACAAGCGCTTCGTCATGACCGGCAAGAACACGGTGGAGCGCGGAGAGTCGACAGACAAAAACGTCGCAAAATATACCATTCGCGTAGGTGGCATCTACGACGGCGACGAAAACCTCAATGACGACTTCGCCGTGAAGTTCCTCATTGGCGGCTCTTGGCAATTAAAGGACGGCAAGCACCCGAGTTTTGCCGACTACTATGCCGACTCGTTATCAAACACCGCCAAATTGTGGTATACCGACCTGCCCAACAACTCGCAGGTCATCGAGCGCCACATGGCCGACGACGACGAGGCGCGCGTCGGTCTCGTGATGGGTTATTACTTGGGGTATTTAAGCTACCTCCTGCGCGTGACCGTGGAGGCGTTCGAGGCCGACGGCACAAGCATCCACACCGAAACACTCACCCTCTCAAATTCGACCACCTACCGACTGAACTACTACTGGATACCGTGCGGGCCTGTCAACGTGAAAGAACTTTTTGGCGCGGATTGGTCGGACGACTGGGACTACATCGAATTGACCCCGAGAGCGTACAACAACGCACAGGTCGGAGCCAAGTACGTCGTCCGCAAGGACTGCCGACCCATAAAGCACGAGCCCGTCCAACTGGCATGGACAAACAGCGTCGGCGGGTGGGACGGCTTGCGCTTCGATGCACGGGCACCCAAGACCATCCAAAAGAACGAGAAGCGGTTTCGGAAAGACCCCATCACATGGCAAGAGAGCGCCCCGTCGTGGAATGCGTGGGACCGAGGTACGACGACCTTCCACAACGAGGGCAAGATTCGGTTCACCTTGACCCACGACCAATTCACGGCCGACGAGCGTGCGCTTCTCGAATACTGCATGAGGTCGCGCCTTGTATACTACCGCTACGGCACTGAAGATTGGGCGCCGTGCGTAGTCGACACCAACTCCCTCGTCATCGAACCAGCGGGGTCTAAAATGTTCCGGGTGTCTCTCGTCATTGAAGACGCAAACCCGGTGCGATGCTGAGGCTCAATGTTTCCGACGTTGACCTCGACCTCTACCAAGACGAGGCGGTCAACCTTACGGTCCAGTTCTCCGACCTTGAGGGCATCAACAGCCCCGTGGGTTCGTTCTCGCAGACGTTCCGCGTGCCGGGTACGGCCAAGAACATGGACGTCTTCGGACCCATTAACACAAGCGACCCGGGCGGCGTCAACCTCAAGACCAAGAAAGCGGCCGAGCTGTTTTCGGGTTCGGTGTCCATCCTTCGGGGGTTTGTGCAAGTGAAGGCCGTGTACCTTCAGAAGCAACACTACGCCGACATCGAGCTCGTGTTCTTTGCGGGTGCGGTGGACCTCAAGGCCGCCCTTGGGGATTCGCTTTTGTCCGACCTTGACTTGAGCACCCACGACCACATCCTCAACGCGCAAAACATCCAAGCGTCTTGGGGTTCGTCAGGCATCGCCCCCGAAATTCGGTACGGGCTTATCGACAAGGGCTTCAACTGGAGCGATACCAACCCGCCGTGGGCAGACGACGACGGACTTGAACAGGGCGAGCTCACGCCATTCATCCAAGCCAAGGTTTTGTTCGACGCCATCATGGACGAAGCGGGCTACACCTACGACAGCACGTTCTTCGACACGACCGGCGAGGGCAACTTTGACCGCGTGTATTTGCCGTGCTACAACGGCGCCATTTCTCCCGAGAGCGAAGGCGACGAGGACAACACCATCCACGTGGGATTGGGTGCTGACATCACCGGCCCAACTGGGACGGCTGTCTTGCCTTTGCTCGATACCATCGACAACGCCCGCGACGCTTCAACCAACTGGGAGAACGCACCCAACTTCCGGTACACGGCCCCGTTCACGGGCCTCTACTCGATGCGTATTCGTGTGCCCCATGCCATCACAGGCACCCACAAATTGGAGGTGTGGGTCTACAAGAACGGAAGCGAATACGAGAAAATCGTGGACATCGACAGCCAAGCCGCGACCGGCTCGGTTGAGTGGGTTTACGACGGGGACGGCACCGGGTTCCCCAATGGTGGCCCGGCCTTGTATCTCGAAACGGGCGACACCTTCTCCATCCGCTACAAGCTCCACAGCTCCCACGTCACCATCTACGGCGACATCCCGAGCACGACAACCAGCGACGTCACCAGCTACTACAACACCAACCTAGAAATTTTCAACATTGTCGAGTTGAGCGGTCAGGACGTGACCATCTCGGAGAACCTGCCCGAGATGAAGCAAATCGACTTCGTGCTTGGGCTTCAAAAAATGTTCAACCTCGTGTTCGTGCCGGACAAGAACCGAGAGAACCACCTCCTCATCGAGCCGTACATCGACTACATGACAGGAGGCACCGAGAAGGCTTGGAACGACCTCATCGACTACGACCACGACATCACCATCAAGCCTACTACGGACCTTCAGGCCAAGCGATACGAGTGGACACAAACACCGGGGCAGGACTTCGTCGCTACGGCCGTTCAAGACCAACGTGGGCGCGTGTATGGACGCTACCAAGTCCTTGAACCCGAGAACGACTTCGCCACCGGCGACAAGGTCATCGAGGCGCCCTTTGCGCCTTACATCGTGAGCCTCATTCCGGGCACGCCGTTCCAAATCTACCGGAGCATCAACGCAAGCGGCCAACGCATCGAGAACCCGAAGCCCATGCTCGCCTACTACGGCGGCCTCACGGACAACTTCGGCGAATACTACGTCAAGGCCGACGACGGCACCACAGGAAGCGCGGCGACCCTGTTCCCGTACTTCTCGCCGTTTGCTACCGACCAACCCGCCCTTGACGACAACCAACTCCAGTACGGCATCGAGCGGCCCTTCGTTCCAATGGCTACGCCGCCCGTGAACACGCTATTCGTCAAATACTGGTCGCAGTACGTGACGGAGTTGTACAGCGAGGAGGCCCGCATCATGACGCTCCACGTCAAGCTCGACCGCGTGGAGTTGGCCGACTTTGAGTTCAGCGACAAAATTTGGATGAGGGGGGCGCGGTGGCGTGTGCTTCGCATGACCTACGACGCGAACGTGGAGGGGTTGGTCAAGGTGGAATGCCTCAAGGTCTTGTCGGACATTGCGTTTTGCGAGGACGTGCCCACCAGTCACATCGCCAAGGTCAACTATGTGTTGTTCAACGGCTCAACGTCAGGGTCGCCCGACTACGGCTCGCAAACGTGTTGTGAGGCATACGGATACAACTGGGTCAAAAACACCACGGTCATTGGTGGCGTGACACCTGCCAACCTTTGCAAGCCGCCCAATTCCGAAATTAACCCAACGTAAGCAAATGCAGAACCCGCGTCATATCATTGAAGCCATCGACCTCCTCGTGGCAACCAAGACACGCAAGCCATCCCTTTGGTGGGTGAAGCCTTTGGACGTCGTGTTGACCGTTGCTTACCTCGGGGCGTTTGGTTGGGGCATCTATAACGTGGTCAAATGGCTGTAACCAAGCAACAAGTAATCCTGGAGTTCAACGCCGACACCGGCGGCATCAACAAGGGACTCCAGCAGACCGAGAAGTCGGTCGACGAAGTGACGGCCGCAACCTCGGGCCTTGTCGGCCAGCTCGACAAAATGACCGGGGGCGCCATCACGGGTTTCCGCAAGTTCTCGGGCGGCCTCAAGACGGCCGTGTCCGGCCTGAAGTCGTTCAAGGTGGCGCTGGCCGCCACGGGTGTCGGTTTGATTGTGGTGGCGATGGGTACGCTCGTCAGCTACTTCACGAGCACCAAGCGCGGGGCCGAGCAACTCAAGGTTGCCACGGAAGCATTGGGCGCGGCCTTCTCGGTTATCCGTGACCGCATCTCCAGCGTGGGCGGTGCGTTGGTTAAGTTTTTCCGGGGTGACTTCAAGGGGGCGCTCGACGACGTCAAGGGTGCGTTCCAAGGCATCACCGAGGAGATTGTAGCGGAGACCAAGGCGGCGGGCGAATTGCAGAAACGCATGAACGCCTCAAGGATGAGGAGCGCGACTTCAACTTGGTCAGGGCCGAAACCAACCTCGCCATCGCCAAGACACGGCTCGCGGTAGAGGACGAGGCCAAAAGCTACGACGAGCGCATCAAAGCCCTCGACACGGCCATCAAGCTCGAACAAGAAACCATCGACGAGCAACTGCGCCTCGCCAAGGAACGGGAGGCCATTATCACCGCGCAGGTCGAGCAAAGCGAGAGCCTCGAGGAGGACTTGCAACGCCAAGCGGATGCACGGGCCGCTGTCATCGAACTCGAAACCGCATCGCTCCGCACACAAAAGCGCCTCGAAGGTGAACGGCAGTCCCTTCTCTTGCAACGTCAAGCCGAGCAGGACAGAATAGCCGCAGAGGAAGCCAAGCGCATCGAGGACGAGCAAAAGGCACGTGAGAAGGAAATCGAAGACGAACGGAAAGCGGCCGAGGCAAAGCTAAAACTTGAGGAGAAGCGTTTGGCCGACGAACAGAAAGCCAAGGACGAAGCGGCCAAGAAAGACAAAGAACGACGCGACAAAGAACTGGCCGACGAGCGGGCCTTGCTGGAACAAAAGCGGGCCATGACGTTTGCCGCGCTGTCTGCTCTGAATGACTTGAGCAACGCCTTCGCCAAAAACGACGAGGAGGGTGCCCGACGTGCGTTCAAACGCAACAAAGCCCTTTCCCTTGCGTCGGCTGTCCTTAACACGAGCCAAGCCATCACAGACGCATTGGCAAAGGACGCCACGTTCCCGGCTCGCGCTTCATCGCGGCGGCAACCGCAGGGGCGGCCGGTCTTGCTCAAATCCAAAACATCCGCAAGACGCAGTTCCAAGGAAGCAACCCGCCACCACCGGCGACCGAAGACAGGGGACCGGCGGGAGGTTTTGCAACCGGAGCGTCAACGCACCCGGAGCGCCAGCCCTCGACCTCGGGTTCTTGGGTGAGGGTGCCCAAGGCGCACCAATTCAAGCGTATGTCATCGCGCAAAACGTGAGCAACGCACAACAAGCAAACCAACAGGTCCAAGACCAAGCAACACTCGGAGGATGAAAATCGTGGAACTAATTATTGACGAGGACGCCGAGGTGTTCGGCATCGAAGCCATCTCGCTCGTGGACCGTCCGGCCATCGAGCTTGACTTCGTGGCATTGAAAGACCAAAAGGTCACCTTTGCAGAGGTCGACAACGACAAGCGTATCCTCATGGGGCCGGCCCTTGTGCCGGATAAACCCATCTACCGCAAGAACGCCGAGGGCGAGTTTTACGTGTACTTCTCGAAGGACACCGTTCGCCGTGCGGCCGAGCTCTACCTTCAACAAGGACGCCAAACGGCCCACACCTTGGAACACGAACACGCCATCAACGGCCTCACCGTCGTCGAGTCGTGGCTTGTGGAGGACAAGGACAAGGACAAGTCGGCCGTGTATGACCTCGACGTGCCCGTCGGTACGTGGATGGTTGCCGTGAAAGTCGAAAACGAGGCCATCTGGCAAGATTGGGTGAAAGAGGGCAAGGTCAAAGGTTTCTCCATTGAGGCTACTTCGCCGACAAGATGCAAAAGCAAGAGGAAGAAACAGCGATGGGCTACGACGTGGTCGACGCGGTGTTGAACGTCTTGGAGCTTGAGACGTATTCGGACTACCCGGACGCGGTAGTGAACAACGCCAAGCGCGGCATCGAGCTTAACGAGAAGGAAGGCAACAAATGCGCCACACAGACGGGCAAGGTTCGCGCTCAACAGCTCGCCAAGCGCCAACCCTTGAGCCGCGAAACGGTGCAACGTATGGCCTCCTATTTGGCCCGTGCGGAGGTTTACTACGACAACGGCGACCCGAGCGAGTGCGGGTACATTTCTTACCTCTTGTGGGGTGGGAAGGCTGGCAAGCGATGGGCCGACGCTAAGGTTCGGGAGTTCCAAACGCTGTCCGAGCTTGAGAAGGTCGCGGTCCAAATCATGGCCGACAACGAAAAAAAATCAGGGGGCGCGTAAGCATTCGTCTCCCTTATCCGTCTAATACAAAACGCACACCATGAACATCCAACAACGCGTGCAGGACATCCTCAACAAATTCGACGTGAACTTGACCGTCACCGAGGAGAAAAGCACCGAACTGGCCGAAGTGACCCTTGAAAACGGCACCGTGGTCTACACCGACGACGAGTTCGTCGTTGGAGCCGAAGCCTACATCATCAACGACGAGGGCGAACGCATCTCCGTTCCCGCTGGCGACTACGAACTCAACGACGGCCGTTTGTTGGTCATCGGTGAGGGTGGTGCCATCGAGGAAATCAAAGGCGCCGAGGAGCCAGCCGATGAGCCGTGGCCGAGGAAGCCGAAGCGGAGCGCGTCGAGCAGAGCGCAGACGAGCCCGAAGCCACCGAGGAGGTGAGCGAGGAAGCTACCGAAGAACTCGAAGTCGAGGTCGAACTCGAGGACGACGACGAGGAAAAGCCCGGATACGTCACCCGCGCCGAGGTCGAAGAAATGATTAAGGCCGCGTTTGAAGCCCTCAAGGAAGACGACAAGGACGAAATGTCCGACGTCAACCCCGAGGCACCCAAAGAAGAACCCAAAGCGGAGGAAGCCCCCGAGGCCGACCCCGTAGCCGAGGAACTGGCCGCCGTCAAGGCCGAGCTTTCAGACATGAAAGACGAAGCCGTTCCCATGCTCAAGCACGCCACCCCAACGGCGCAAGCGGAGCCACTTGATTTGTCGAAACTTTCACTCTCGGAGCGCGTCGCCGCCCTCCATTCTAAATTCTCTCAGAAATGAGCCTTTACAAATTCAACAACGCCACCATCGGCGTTGGAACCTACGCAGGAGAGGCGGCCCGTCCATACGTGGCGGCGGCCATCCTGTCCGCTGACACCATCGCGAACAACTACGTGAGCGTGTTGCAAAATGTCCACAGCAAAGCCGTCCTCCGGAAGTTCTCCGGCGCCGCCATTCAGGCGAACGACGACTGCGCTTTCTCTACACCATCCGCCGGCCAGTTGACCTTGGGTGAGTCCGTGTTGACTGCGACCGCCTTGAAGGTGAACGAGCAGGTGTGCAACGAAGACCTCCGCGCTACTTGGGAGGGTGCTTTGATGAGCGGCCAAAACTCCGCAGCCCCCGCCGACTTCACTACCTACGTGGCCCAGTACGTCGCCGCCAAGGTTGCCGAAAGCATTGAGGGCAACTTGTGGCAGGGTAACTACGACGCCGACGGTTCCGGTTCCGGTTCTGCCGCTTACACCAGCTTCGACGGATTGTGCAAGCAGTTGGTCGACGCAACGCCCGGTTACGAGTCGACTACCGTTGGCGCCTTCACCGCTGACAACGCGGCCATCACAGGTATCTTGACCCGTTTGGACGACATCGTCAACAACGCACCAAGCGCAGTGCAGAGCGACAACAATTCCGTCATCTACATGAGCCGGAAGTCGTTGTTCTTGCTCCAACGCGCAATGGCTGGACTCGGAACTACAAGCGTGTCTCCCGTGTTTGTTGGTTCGGAGCGTCCTTTGACCTACATGGGCTTCAGCGTTGTCGCTCCCGCAGGTATGCCAAACGACACCATCATCTTCTGCAACCCCAACCAGTTGTACTTTGGTACCGACTTGTTGACCGACCACATCAACGCAAGCATCTTGAACCTGCGTGACGTGACCGGTGACGACGTGACCCGCGTCATCATGCAATTCAGCGGCGGAACTCAACTCGTCGACGAAGGCTCCATCGCCATCGCTCGCATCACCGCCTTGGCTTAACCCGAAGAACGCGGGGGAGCAAACGGGCTCCCCTGCATCTTCTCAACCTCTGAAATCATGGCTTGTAGCCTTACACTTACAGGACGGTCTTTGCCTTGCCGTGACGCCCTCGGGGGTGTGAAAAGGTTTGGATGGCCGAGTTTTCCGACGGCCTTTGGGACGCGGTTGCTTCGGGTGAAATCCCTGACAGCGCCGCCGCTTTGACTTTGCGCGACTACGTGTCCCCAAAGAACACGTCAAGCCTCACGCAAACCGTAAACGCATCGGTGGAGAACGGGACGGTCTTCTACTCGCAGGTGTTGAGCTTGGTGGTGAACAAGCCCGTGGCGGCTGACATCACTGAAATTCAAAACCTCGCCAAGGGGCGCCTCGCCATCGTGGTGCAGGACTTGAACGACAACTACTTCGTCATGGGCCATATTCGTGGCGCTGAATTGACCGGGGGAAGCATCGCCACAGGCACCGCCATCGGCGACCTTAACGGCTTCACCTTGGAGTTCACAGCCGAGGAGGCCATCCCGGCCCCATTCCTTGACGAGACAGGCGCCAACTTGACGTTCACCGTCACATCGTAATAAACACCGGGCCAAAGCCTTGGGACCGTTTATAGTTACAAAAGGAGGGGGAGGGCGTTGGCTCTCCCCTTTTTTGATACCATGATACACCTCACACCAAACGCCGCCTCCAACGTCGTGAGCCTTTCGCCCTACCAAGCGCGGAAGTACCTCGCCACGTTCACGCACTACCTCATCGTCCTAACAAACGAAGCCACCGAGGCAACCCATGCGGCGGTGCTCAACACGTCGGTAGACAACGAGCGAGAGACGAAGTTCGACCTTCCGACGGATGCCGACGCGGCGGGTGAGGTGCTTATCACCCAGTCCGGCCTCTACACGTACACCGTGTACGGCCAAAACAGCGCCGACAACACCGACCCGGCAAACGCGGCGGTGGTTGGCATTTGCGAAACGGGAGCCGCCCGCGTGACCGCCGAGGCCGCATGGACGACACCCTCCATTTCTATCCCTGACAACGTCGTATATTACGAGTGATGGATTTACTACAACTCAAAGAATACCAAGCCAAGAGCTACGCGGAATTTTCAAGCCGTGAAGGGTGGATGAACTACGGGGACGACAATATGTTTCCGCAGTACCTCATCGACCTCTACCACTCCAGCGCCACCCACAACGCCCTTTGCACGTCCATCGCTTACATGATATTCGGCGACGGGGTGCAAGCCGACACCCTTGACGCGCGGTTGAAGTTGGAGGAGTGGGGCTTGGACGACGAGATACGCAAGGCGTGCCTCGACCTTAAAATACAAGGCGGGTTCGCGTTGGAAATCGCCTACAACCTCGGGCGCACCTCCATCAAAAAGGTGAAGCACTGCCCATTTGAGCGCATTCGGTCGGCCGAGGTCAACGACGACGAGAAGGTCGAGTTCTACTACTACTCGGAGGACTGGAGCAACAAGCAAATCGAACCCGTCAAGGTGCGGTGCTTCAACCCCGAAGACAAGAAAGAGTTCCCGCATCAAATCTTGTACGTCAAGCCGTTCTCGCCGGGTTCCTACTACTACCCAAAACCCGACTACGTGGGGTCCATCAACTACATCGAGCTGGACAAAGAAATCGGGACGTATCACATCAACAACATCAAGAACGGCCTCGCCCCTTCGTTCACCATCCATTTCAAGAACGGGGTGCCGTCACAGGAGGAGCGCCACAAAATCCGCAACGACATCGAGCGCCAACTTGGGGGGGCTACGAACGCGGGAAAGTTCATCGTCACATACTCGGACCAACCCGACAGGAAGCCCGACTTTGAACCGTTCCCTTTGAGCGATGCGGACAAGCAGTACCAATTCCTCTCGACCGAGGTGTCGGACAAAATCATGGTGGGCCACCGCGTGGTGAGTTCGGCCATGTTTGGTGTGAAGACGGCGGGCCAACTGGGCAACACCCAAGAGCTCGAAATCGCCGCCGAGTTGTTCGACAAGCAAGTCGTGAAGCCATACCAACGAATCCTCACCAACGCCATCGAGAGCGTGTTGGAGGCGGCCGACACCCCGGCCAACGTCACGGTCGAAGTGGTCGAGACGGACGCGGAGATTGTTGAAGATGCCGAAGCCAACACCGAGTTGAGTGCGGACGCCTTGAACCTTGCGTGTGACTACCTCGTCGAGATGGGCGAGGAGGAGAGCGACGAATGGGAACTCATCGACGCCCGCCGCGTGGACTACGACACCGAAGCCCAACAGGACGCCATGTGGACGTTCGCGACGGTGCCAAGCGGCAAGCCACAAGCCGGCTCCGAACAAGACAACGCGGTCATCAAGGTGCGCTACGCATATATGCCCAAGAAAACGGGCACCGCCGAACACAAAAGCCGCGACTTTTGCACGCGTATGGTAGGCGCTGGCAACCGCGTGTGGAGAAAGGAAGACATCGAGGCCGCTTCACAGCGTGCCGTGAACCCCGGATGGGGGCCAAATGGTGCCGACACCTACGACCTGTTCCTCTACAAGGGTGGGGGCTCTTGTCAGCACTTTTGGGAGCGTCGCACCTACCTACGCCGCAACAACAAAAAGGTGGGCGTCAATCGCGCCCGTGCAATCATTCGGGAGGCAGGCTTGCCACCGATGGAGCAAAACGACCCACGGGTTGCAGTGACTCCGCGCAGTATGACCAACCGTGGCTTCCTCCAGCCCCGAAACATTACAACCCCCGTATAAATGGCACTCACCGCAGAAGTCCTCTTTGTCAATCCTGACTACCTCAAGCGCGTCACCCAACTCAATGGAGGTGTGGAGGAGGCGGTCATGGTTCCCGCCATCATTTTGGCCCAAGACAAGTACCTCCAACAATATCTCGGGACCGACCTCTTGAACAAGCTCAAGGCCGACATCCGTGCCGGCTCTTTGACGGGCGTTTACGAGACGCTTGTCGACGACTACGTGCGCAAGGCCACGGCGTGGTGGTCGATGGTCGAGATGCTCCCCAATTTGTACGTCAAGCTGGACAACGGGGGGTTGGTCATCCGCACCGCAGAGAACACCGCGGCCATCGGCCCGGACGACTTGCACCGCGAAATCGAGAACGCACGACAGAACGCGCAATTCTACACCACGCGCCTCGTGGAATACCTCTGCGCCAACCTTACGTCGTACCCGGAATACAGCTCGAACACGTCGCCGGATATGCTACCACAACGGACGGCCTACTACCAAAACGGCATGACAATCTCCGGCGGTTACGACCAAATTGACCCGGACCTCGCTCGCAAGCTCCTCCAATGACCCGCAAGGACAACGAACGCGCCCTCCGTGCGTGGTTAAAAAAGGAAGATGAAAGGAAAGCCAAGCCTAAAACAACGCCTCAAGACAACCGCCCTCAAGCTCCTCGCGGCGTGGCTTGAGTTCAACCGCTACGTGTGATGCCATTGCGTGACAAGAAAGGGCTTGAACGGGCCAAGGCCATCCTGAAGTACACCGACAGCGAGTCCAACGAGCTCATGATTGGGGTGCTCCACATGGCCATCTTGCCCTTTGCCATGTTTGAGCTAGGCAAGCCGTGGGCGGCCCTGCAAATTGGAGCGCATTTGGCTGGCGCCTTTCAAGTGTTTTGCGCCTTGTGGGACGGTCGGTTGTTCATGCGCAAGTTGGCCGTTCAAATCGCGTGTGTCATCTCCATCGCGACCGTGGCAAACTACACCACGGCCGGCATGATGAAGGGGTCGCACTTGGGGTGGTTGCTTATTTGCGGGATGAGCGTCTGGAATCTCTACCGCGTCACGAACGAGGAAATGTACAAAAAGCGATGAGCGACTACACCACCGTCATCATCACCCTCGCCACCGTGCTCACGAGTGCCGGGGCGTGGCAATTCTGGCAAAAGCGGCTCAAGCTCAAGCACGACGAGCGCACGCAAGACAAGAGCGAGCAGACCATGTTCCGGGACGACCTCCGGGAGCGTGTGGCCGTCCTTGAACAAAAATTGGAGGAGGCATATACCGACAAAGCGGCAACGGAGCGTAAATTGACGGAGGTACTCACCAAGCTCGCCGAATACAAGGTTCGCCTTGAGTTCTTGGAGAAGGAGAACGACCGCCTCAAAACCCGCTAAAATGTACAAATACTTCAAGCTCGAAGAATTCGACAGCCCCGACGAACCGGGGTCCGGTAAAATGATGGAACCCGCAGTCATTGAAGCGTTGGAGAACGCCCGCGACCTTGCGGGTTTTCCTTTTGTGGTGACGAGTGGCGTGCGGACCATCGCACACAACCGAGCCGTCGGAGGCTCTCCCAAGTCGTCGCACCTTCTCGGCCTTGCGGTCGACCTGCGCGTCGACAACAGCCAGCGCCGGTACCTCATGGTCGAGGCTTTGCTCGACGCCGGTTTCAATCGCATCGGGGTGGCCGAGAACTTCATCCACGCCGACATGGACGAGAACAAAACCCCCAACGTCTTATGGACATACTAAGAAAGAGCCGGACCGTCCACCACTCGACCTCGACTTCAAAAAGCGAGGCACCGACAAGAACCTCCTGTTTATCTCGGACGTACACTACGACAGCGTCAAATGCGACCGGTCACTTTTGCACCGCCACCTCGAAGAGGCGCGACGCATCGGGGCCGGCGTTTTCATTTTTGGCGACCTGTTTGACCTCATGCAGGGACGCTTCGACCCTCGGGGCAACTACTCCGAACTGCGCCCCGAATACAAGTCATGCACCTACGTGGACGAAGTCATTCAAGACGTGGGCGAGAAGCTGGCAGAATACAAGGACGTCATCCG
>FUIF01000640.1_pt1 | contig 27570 bp, 32 predicted proteins | sample 1003461 | NCBI WGS metagenome assembly FUIF01 (sample SAMEA80401918, study PRJEB19352) | marine metagenome
AAGATGATTGGTGAAGGTGCAGTAGAAGATCTAGAGAAAGGAATGGAAACTCTTAAGTCCATTACCTATGATTCTATTGATGGTCTGATGAAGAGAATCGCAGAAGATCATGACATCTCTACGACCAAACTTCACTACATGTTTAAAGCAAAGCATGACATGACCCCCGATGATTGGGCAGAGAAGAACCTCAAAGAAGAAATGTCTAACTGGAGACAAGACTTGGATGAGAAGTGCTGGAAGGGTTATGAGAAGAAGGGTATGAAGACCATGTTTGGAAAAAGATATCCAAACTGCGTCAAGAAAGAAGAAGTTGAACAGATTCAGGAAAAACCAGGTGATGGTTATCTTGGACCAACAATGAAAGTAGGTGGTTCTGAAGTTGGTGTTCCCAACCCTATTCGTATTGCTAAGGATGCCGCAGATAATGCAAATAGGGCAAACCAAAGAAAGGTAGATGCAGTTAAAGCTCATGGCGGAACAGCATCAATGCCTCCATACAAACTCCATAACAAACAAACTAGTAAAGCTAGTCAAACACTTTTTGGAATGCAGAAACAGTCCTATGAACCAGAGGGTGAAGTAATCGGTGAAGAAGGTGATAACAAAGTTACACCAATCAATAAAAAGAAGAGGATGGATGCCAAGAAGCAAGCCACCAAAGATATGAGTAAGGAACCATATGATACCAATACTGCTAGAAGGAGGGCTAAGGGTCAAGGGATCCTAGATAATCTGCTGGGAAAGCCCCCAACGACTGAAGAAGTCGTTTTAGAAAAAAGAGATGGTAAATCTGCCAAGTCCAAGGGATATTCCCTTCGTGACTGGTTCAAAGGTGGTGGATGGGTGCAAGCAGGTGGTAAGTACGATGGAAAACCATGTGCAAAGCAACCAGGTCAAACCACAAAACCTTTCTGTCGTGATGCAGACGATCGCGCTGCAATGACTAAAGACGAGAGGGAAAAGAGAGCTGCAAAGAAACGCAGAGAAGATCCAAATCCAGAAAGAAAGGGTAAGGCAAAGATCGTTACCGAGGGACAAGGAGAAACTGCCAAACCAAGAACTAAAAATCTCCAGAGACCTACAGGTAAGCAACCTAAGGCAAGTTATAGAGACCAGATGAGGGCGAAACAAAGACAGGAAAGACTAGAAAGACAAAAGAGTGTTGATAGTTCTACACAGAGAGGACCAACTGCTTCCAAAGAAGCAAAGAAAGCAGAAGAAAAGAGAAAGCAGAATGATCCACGAACTTCAAGACTTCGTGGAACCATTGCTGATAGAATGGCGCAGGGTGCAAAAGAACATGGACTTACTGAAAAAACAGAAGAGATTAGATATTGTCCAAAATGCAAAAAACCAGAAACCAGATCTGATTGCCGTTACGGAGTAGATTATTGGGATGCAAATTCCAAAGCAATAGTTGCCGAAAAGAAAGATGCTTGCTATCATAAGGTCAAATCACGTTACTCCGTGTGGCCTTCTGCATATGCATCTGGTGCTCTAGTTAAGTGTCGCAAAGTCGGTGCAAAGAATTGGGGCAACAAAACCAAAAAAGAAGGTTATGAATTTTCTGATTGGAGAGATGACTTCAAACCAACAGAAATTCAATCATTCGACATCATAAAGGCAGAACCTCTGGTTGATGTTAATTCCATCACCGAACCTGTACAATTGGCAACAGAAGATTATCAAAGACTACAATCTACTGGTAATGTTTTCTGTATAATGCTAACGTGGAGAGGTCAGCCTTATAGGGTGCAACTTTTCTTCCCAGGTGGGTCTAGACCTTCCAGAGAAGAAGTCAAGGGTGAAGTAGATAAACTTTATCCTGGTGCAGTAATCTCGCATTACTATCCAGCTCCTACTGACCCCACTCAACCAATTGTAGTTATTCAGAGGTAATTTAAATGGGCGACAACATCGAACTCTCAAACCTGAACAAAATGCTCGAGTTTGAGAAACAATCTAGGGAAATTGATAAGATGACTCTAACTGAAGCGAGAGAGTTCGCAAAGTCCTACCTCAAACTTTACTTCAAACAACAAGAAGTAGTATCGTCAATCGCAAATATGTAAATGAAAAAGTTTAGTCAATTTCTATCAGAAGCAGTAAATATTGCTGGAGATTTCAACGGAAATCTTTATATCAATTCCCAAGAGTCCGAACCTGAAGAGGTTGGGGAATCTTATGTTGCAGACGTAATGTGGGAAGGGAAATTGTATAGGATGGAATTGATGACTAAATCAGGAGTTCCAACTAAACAAGATCTTGGTGAACAACTTCAGGGAGATTATCCTGGTGCAGTTGTTCATCAAATCTATCCTGCACAAACTAAGAACCCTAATATTAAGAATGTGCAGAGATATCAACCAGAAAGATTAAGTTGGAGTGACTGATGGCAAAAGATTTTTTGTGGGGTGAAGAGTTTAAACTTGATGTTGCCCGTGGTAAAGCAAGAGGTGCTTCTGTAAGAAACATCTTTGGATATAATACTGCTGGTACAACTTCCCTAAGAGCAGTTTGGGATAAAGCTGCTGATTATGCATATCCAGCATCTGCAGTCACGATGACTGTAACTAATGATGATGCGGCTGATGATGGAGGAACAATTCTCATCAAAGGTCTTGATGCGAACTATGAGGAAGTTTCTGAAGTAGTAACTACTAATAATGCAACTCCACCAACCACTACCCAAACATTTTTGAGAATCAATGATGTAATTTATTCAAACACTGGTGCAAATGCAGGCATCATTGATGTGAGTAATGGTGGTATTGACTACGCAAGAATTCGTGCTGGTGATGGTAGAAATCAGGCATCAATTTACACAGTTCCTGCAGGATGTGAGTTTTACTTATATCGTATTGATGCTTTTTCTTCTGATAGTACTGCTGCAAAACCATTCATCTTCAGAAACTTCACTCGTACTTCTACAGGAGCAGAATATAACACTGCCAGAACAACTGCTCTGGGTAATATGAGTATTCAGAGAAGACTTCCATTTAAATACTCAGAGAAGACTGATATCCAACTCCAAATGGCAACTCGTGTTGGAACTCATGAACTTGCTGTTTTTGGTGAAGGTATCCTAATTAAAGAAGCTATGTGAGTAAATTATGACTGATCAGGTATATCTTGGTAACCCTAATCTGAAAAAAGCCAACGTCGCAGTTGAGTTTACTCAGGAACAGGTTATTGAATTTATTAAGTGCAAAGAGGATCCAGTTTATTTTGCAAAAAACTACATCAAGATTGTTTCTCTTGATGAAGGTGAGATCCCCTTTAACATGTATAAGTTCCAAGAAAAATTAATTGAGAACTTCCATAATAATAGATTTAATATCTGTAGAATGCCTCGACAGACGGGTAAGTCCACTACATGTGTGTCTTACCTTTTGCATTATGCAGTGTTTAATGATAATGTAAATATTGCAATTCTTGCCAACAAAGCTTCCACCGCACAGGACCTTCTCGGAAGGTTACAATTTGCGTATGAGAAGTTACCTAAATGGATGCAACAGGGTATTGTATCTTGGAACAAACGATCGCTTGAACTGGAGAATGGATCAAAGATTATCGCCGCGTCTACTTCTGCATCTGCTGTCCGTGGTGGCTCCTATAATGTCATCTTTCTGGACGAGTTCGCATTCATCCCGAATCACATTGCTGATGACTTCTTTGCCTCTGTTTATCCTACTATCTCGTCAGGTAAGTCTACAAAAGTCCTGATCGTTTCTACCCCTAAGGGTATGAACCATTTCTACCGCATGTGGCATGATGCGGAGAAAGGAAAGAACGAATATATTCCAACTGATGTCCATTGGTCTGAAGTCCCAGGTAGGGATGCGAAGTGGAAAGCACAGACCATTGCAAACACATCTGAACAACAATTCAAGGTTGAGTTTGAGTGCGAATTCCTTGGATCTGTTGATACTTTGATCTCGGCACCCAAGTTGAGGTCAATGACTTATGACGATCCAATCAAGAGAAACGCAGGGTTGGACGTTTATAAGGAACCAATTAAAGATCACAACTACATCATGACTGTTGACGTTGCTCGTGGTGTAGAAAAAGATTACTCAGCATTTACCATTTTTGATACGACAGAATTTCCATATCAACTTGTAGCAAAATATAGGAACAATCAAATCAAACCGATGTTGTTCCCAAACATCATTAAAGATGTTGCAATATCATATAATAGAGCATTCGTTCTAGTTGAAGTTAATGACCTAGGAGAACAAGTAGGTCAGATTCTTCATATGGATCTCGAATACGATAATATCCTGATGTGTTCTATGAGAGGGCGTGCAGGTCAGATTGTTGGTCAAGGATTCTCTGGTAAAAAATCCCAGATGGGAGTCAAGATGTCCAAGACTGTCAAAAAGACAGGATGCATGAATCTCAAGACTCTACTTGAAGACGATAAACTAATTATTAACGACTACGATATTATCAGTGAACTAACCACATTCATTCAAAAGTCAAATTCATTTGAAGCGGAAGATGGATGTAACGACGACCTTGCAATGTGTCTAGTTATTTTTGCATGGTTGGTCATGCAAGATTATTTCAAAGAGATGTCTGATCAGGATGTTCGTAAGAGAATCTACGAAGATCAGAGAGATCAAATTGAAGCAGATATGGCACCATTTGGATTTATCTCTGATGGTTTAGAAGGTGGAGAAAGTTTTATAGATGAGAATGGTGATAGATGGCATATGGATGAATATGGTGATCAATCATATATGTGGGAGTTCAACTGATGGATATTGAAGACCAGTTTGAACTTGGTCATCTATTTTTAGCGCAGAGAACTTGTAGAAGTTGCGGTCAAACCAAAGACTTATTAGATGGATTTTACCTGACGAGAAAGAGTAGAGGCAGTCTGCCATCTGCATATTCATATGAATGTAAAGTCTGTACTATTGATAGGATTACTAAGAGAAGACGTGTTGCAAGAGACCATACACGTTGGGAATATCCTGACTGGTAAAGGGTTCATGTGTTGTTTCCCCTCTGAAAAAGGTCAAAATTCTAAATATTAGCAGTCATATGAATCTTCTTCAGAGGGAAAGACATGTCGCTTAATCTAGTATCACCAGGCGTAAAGGTTAGGGAAGTTGACCTAACCGTCGGAAGAATTGATCCTGTATTTGACCAAGTTGGTGGTTTCGTCGGACCCTTTGCTAAAGGTCCAGTTGGAGAACCAGTCTGATCGAAACGGAGCAAGATCTTCTAGCAACATTTGGTAAGCCCAGCGAGACCGATGGTCAAAACGAATATTGGTTGACCGCTTCCGCTTACCTTTCTTATGGTGGAGTACTAAACGTAGTTAGAGCAGACTCTACTAGTTTAGTAAACTCCCACGTATCAGTAACTGACTCTGCAGTAGCAGGTCTTAAGATTACTGGAACCGAAGACTATGAAAACAATCATCAGTATGATACTACTTGGAAGTTCGCAGCAAGAAACCCAGGTAGTTGGGCAGATGAACTAAAAGTCGCAGTTATCGATAACGCAGCTGACCAAAGACTAGGACTTGGTACCTTCGGTCTTCAAGTCGGTTATGCAGTAACAGTTGGTGTTTCCACTTCCTATGCAGGAACAGATGGAACAGTTAAGACATTCAACGGATATCTAAAGAGTATCATCACTCAGATTAACGTTGGTAGTGTTGACGTTAAGATTCTCAGCAAGTACGACATCGACAACGATGAGTGGTCAGAAGCTGAGTACACCCAGAGTGGTCTAGGTAGAATTCTTGGTGGATCAAACCAGTACATCCAAGCATTTAACAATGTTGGTGTTGCAGATTCCTTGGAGAAACTAAGATCTACAGATGGTGGAACAGTTTCTTCTGGTTCTACTTCTATCCAGTTCCCAAGTGGTTTTGATCTTACCATCCTAGATGAGAACGATTTTATCACTTCTCTGAACGGAACATTCACTGGAAGAATTCATTCTGTTGATAATACCAACAACATTGTTTTCTCCGATACTGCATCTCCAGTATCTCTTGCATCTACGACTATCGTATTTAAGTATGCAAGAAGTGCAAATGATAATACCCAAAACAGAGGTGAAGGTCTTCTAACTGATGGTGGATTCACTGCAATTGACTGGTATGAGCAACAGAAGATTTCCCTAGCAAGTGGTGATGTCTTCTGGAAGAACATTGCTCCAAAACCAGGTACTTCTAACTACGCTGCAGAAAGAAAGACCAAGAATGATGAACTGAATATCGTTGTCATCGATGACAAGGGTTCGGTAAGTGGTGTTGCAGGTAACATCCTTGAGAAGTATACTTCACTTTCCAAGGCAAATGACGGCAGAATTACTCCTGCACAGAACGTACACTACAAGACATATCTTGCACAAAGATCTGGTTACATCTTCGCAGGTAACCAAGATACTCTACTTTCCCCTGGATTTACTTCTCTAGGTGGTTATGCACTCCAAAGTGGTTCTTCTATTGCATGGAACCAAGATGCAACCTCGGTAACATTTGGTGTTCTAGGTAATAAGACTTATACCTTTGCACATGGTGCAGACTATGGTGTCACCAAGTTCGACGTAAGTCTAGGTGATATCATGAGTGGTTATGAGAAGTTCAGAAATCCTTCTGACGTTGCCATCAACTATCTGATCAATGGACCTTCTGGTGGAGATACAATTTTTGAATCTCAGGCAAAGATCAACAAACTGATTGATATTGCAAACGAGAGAAAGGATTGTGTTGTAACTGCATCCCCACATAAAGGTGGTGTCGTCAACGTAACTAACCCAGATACTCAAACAAGAAACGTCATCGACTTCTTCGATGGTTGTACTTCTTCCTCCTACGCAGTATTTGATTCTGGTTACAAGTACACCTTTGATAGATTCAATAATAAGTTCCTCTATATCCCACTAAATGGAGATATTGCAGGTCTGATGTGTAGAACTTCTATTGCAAGTTTCCCATGGTTCTCGCCAGCGGGTGCTCAGAGAGGCACAATCAACAATGCAGTTAAACTTGCATACAATCCATCTCAAACACAAAGAGATCTCCTCTATCCACAGAGAATTAACCCAGTTATCTTCTCTCCTGGTGCTGGTATTATCCTCTTCGGTGATAAGACCGCACTATCTTATGCATCTGCATTCGATAGAATCAACGTTCGTCGTTTGTTCCTCACTATTGAGTCTGCAATCCAACGTGCTGCTCGTGCTCAACTCTTTGAGTTTAACGATGTTATCACAAGAACCAACTTCTTGAACATTGTCGAACCATATCTCCGTGATGTTCAAGCGAAGAGAGGAATCACTGAGTTCCTAGTCGTTTGCGACGAGTCAAACAATACTCCAGATATTGTTGACGCAAACCAGTTCAGAGCAGACATCTTCGTCAAACCAGCAAGATCGATTAACTTCATCGGTCTCACATTCGTAGCTAATAGAACTGGAGTTAGCTTTGAAGAGGTTGTTGGAACCGTCTGATACATTTTTCTAATTCACTTTCAATCTCTAATTTACCGAGGTATCAAGAACAATGGCTACTAAAGATAATTTTCCAAATGCTCCACAGTTCAAACAAAGAACTTTGGAAGATTTTAAATCAAGACTCAGAGGAGGGGGCGCACGCCCCAATCTCTTTGAGTGTGTTATTAACTTTCCTGATCTTCTCACAGGAATTGATGAACAAGTCCCCCAGGACATGAGATTTATGATTAAGGCAGCTAACCTGCCTGCATCTAATGTCAACGTAATCGATGTTCCTTTCAGAGGAAGAAATCTGAAAGTTGCTGGTGATAGAACGTTTGATGTCTGGACCATTACAATCCTCAACGATACTGATTTCAGAATCAGGACTTCTTTCGAGAGGTGGATGAATTTGATTAATAAGCACGATGATAACAGCGGTCTAACCACACCCAGTGACTACCAAAGGGATGCTTTTGTCTATCAATTAGGCAGAACTGCTAAAGAGAAAGCAGCAGGCACGACCAATACCAATGATCAAAAAATGCCCGTTCTTAAGGATATAGATTCTATGGAGTCTTCCCAACTAATGTAAGTTCTATTGAACTTTCTTACGATCAGGCAGACACTATCGAAGAATTCACAGTTGATCTTCAAGTTCAATGGTGGGATGCTCTCGATGCTGATGGTACTACTCAACTGGGTACTGGTCAAGAAGGTATCACAGGCGGTGGTAACGATTTCAACGCATAAGTTGATATTTTGACCTAATAAATAGTAAAAAGGAATTTTACTATTTTGAAGGATGCCTGCTAAATTATTTGGTTTTAAAATCCAAGACGATGGAAACGACAGATCTAAAAAATCTGTCGTTTCTCCTGTGCCGGAGAATCAAGAAGATTCTTCGGATTTTTATGTGTCTAGTGGTTTTTATGGGCAGTATGTAGATATTGAGGGTGTCTATAAATCTGAGTACGATTTAATTAAAAGATACAGAGAAATGGCACTACATCCCGAGGTGGATGGTGCTATTGAGGATGTTATTAACGAAGCAATCGTTTCTGATCAAAACGATTCTCCAGTACAGATCGATCTACAGAATTTACCTGCGTCGGATAGACTCAAGGACGCAATTAGAAACGAGTTTAGATATATCAAAGAGATTTTAGATTTTGACAAGAGATGTCATGAGATTATGAGAAACTGGTATGTAGATGGAAGAATCTACTACCATAAAGTTATTGATCTCGAAAAACCACAAGAGGGAATCAAAGAGGTCAGATACATTGACCCAATGAAAATTAAGTTGGTCAGAAAGATCAAGAAAGATGCAAAGACTGCAATCAACCCATCATTTTCAGTAAGTGGTACGCAAAATGGTACGGGTTCTTTTGCAACCCCAGAAGTAGAAGAATTTTATGAATATAACCCAAATACTAGAGGCAGTGCGATCAATACTTCCCAATACAAATCGGGAATGGGAGGGGCAGCAAGAATTGCAAAGGATGCGATTACTTATGTACACTCTGGTCTTGTAGACAGAAATAAGCAAGCAGTTCTTTCTTATCTCCACAAAGCAATTAAGGCACTCAATCAACTCAGAATGATTGAGGATTCTCTTGTCATCTATAGACTATCAAGAGCACCAGAACGTAGAATCTTCTATATTGATGTTGGTAATCTACCGAAGATCAAAGCGGAACAATATCTCCGCGATGTGATGAGTCGTTATCGCAACAAACTAGTCTACGATTCTGCGACTGGTGAAATGCGTGATGATAAGAAGCATATGAGTATGCTTGAAGATTTCTGGCTCCCTAGACGCGAAGGTGGTCGTGGAACAGAAATTACTACCTTACCAGGTGGTCAAAATCTTGGCGAACTTACTGACGTTCAGTATTTCCAAAAGAAACTATACAGAGCACTTGGAGTTCCTGAGTCACGTCTTGGTGGTGAAGGTGGTTTCAATCTTGGTCGTTCTTCTGAAATTCTAAGAGACGAAATCAAGTTTACCAAGTTTGTCGGAAGAATGAGAAAGAGATTTTCAGGAGTATTCCTGGATATGCTCAAGACTCAACTTATCCTCAAGAATATCGTAACTCCTGAAGATTGGAAACTACTTTCTGATCACATTCAATTTGATTATGTCTACGACAATCATTTTGCAGAACTCAAAGAAGCAGAACTAATTCAGAACAGACTGGGTGTTCTTGCTGCTGCAGAACCTTATGTCGGTACATATTTCTCTGTTGATTATCTGAGAAGACATGTTCTGAAACAGACTGATTACGAAATTACAGAGATCGACGAAAGAATCGAATTTGAAAAAGAGATGGGTATCATCCTGGTGCAGAAGAAATGGAAGGTGAACTTCCAGCGGAAGAAGATCCCGCAGCTTCTGATGCAGCAATGGGTGAACCTGCAATGGATCCTGAGATTGATGCTTCTGCGGTTGAAGATGAACCAACTCAAGAAGCACCAAAAGCAAGATGCCTAAGGGTGGCAGGATCTGATAAATAAATTTACGTATCATTAATTTCTACAAAACATGGATGATCTAATTGACATGATGGTGAAAGATGCTTCTGCGTCTGCAATCAGCGACAAGATTAAAGATATCTTGATGCAAAAGTCCGCAGCAAATATTGATGCGGTTAGACCTCAAGTTGCAGCTTCAATGTTTGGTGCAACTGGTGCAGAAGTTGAAGCAGATGCTGCAGAAGCAGAAGTCGAAACGGAACCATCTGCAGAACTGGAAACTGAAGTAGATTCTGAAGAAGAAGAAACCCCAGAAGAGGAAACTGACTAATGGCTAATACTGGATATGTTCGTAATGATGAAAACAACGATCCAGTTTCATCTGGAGATCAACCAGGATATGCGACAACTTCATATCTTGGTGGAACGACTGGTTGGTCAACGGTAACTCATAGAGATTTTAACGCTGATTATATTGCATACACTTATAATAGTGCAGCAGGTATCGGAACTAGAACTCCAGCAGCATATCAACGACATGATGCTAACAATAATCCAGTTGGTGTCGGTACTTATCAACGACACGACGCAGACAATAATCCAGTAACAAGTCCATAGTTTAATAAATAAAATATAAGACCTTAAGTAAGTAGTGAAATGAAACTTATTACGGAAGAGATTTCTAATGTAAAAATTATCACTGAAGGTAAGGGTTCTAACAAGAAACTCTATATCGAAGGTGTATTTTTACAGGGTGAGATCAAGAACAGAAACGGAAGAATGTATCCTATCGACACTCTGAGAAGAGAAGTCGAAAGATACAACGAATCCTTTGTCCAAAAGGGAAGAGCTCTTGGAGAACTCGGTCACCCCGATGGTCCAACTGTTAACCTTGATCGTGTTTCCCATAAGATCACTTCACTAGTGCAAGAGGGTAACAACTTCAAAGGAAAAGCACAAATCCTTAATACCCCTATGGGTAAGATTGCATCTTCTCTTTTAGATGAAGGTGTAATGTTGGGTGTTTCCTCCCGTGGAGTTGGTTCACTCAAAATGACAAACGAAGGTCATAAAGTTGTCGGTGAAGATTTCATGTTAGCAACTGCTGCTGATATCGTCGCTGACCCTTCCGCTCCTGATGCATTTGTATCTGGAATCATGGAAGGTAAAGAGTGGGTTTGGGAAGGAGGTATCCTTCGTGAACAACTCGCTGAAAGAACTGAGAAGAGAATTAACACACTCGTCGATCAAAAAAGACTCGAAGAGCACAAGTTAAATCTGTTCCAAGAGTTTCTTTCAAATCTATAATTTATAAATAAATACAGATTATACTAAGGTAATCGGAGAGTACAAATGTCCAGTGGTAACGATTTACAAGAAATGGAAGTAGGCACTACACAATCCAAAACCGCAGTAAACGCAGGTGCTAAGCCAGCTGAACCAATGGTAAAACCATCGGGTGCTGCTGTCGAAGACCTCGGCGGTCCTACTCCAGAAAATAGCAAGCCAGATGATGACTCTAATAAAGTCAAAGAACCTGGTGCAACCCTTAAGCAAGTTAAGGACGTTGTAAATGCTAAGGCAAAGCCTGCAGAGCCTATGGCTGCTGCAATGAAGGAAGAGGAAGTTGAGACGGAAGTCGAAGCTGACCAGGAAGTAGTTGCTGAAGCTGAAGAGGAAGTTACCTCTGAAGTCGAAGAGGTTGTATCCGAAGAAGAGACTACCGAAGAGGAAGTCGTTTCTGAAGAAGAAACTTCTGAAGACGAAGTTGTTGTAGAGTACAACGTCGAAGAAGATGTTGAAGCACTACTTCAAGGCGAAGAACTCTCCGAAGAGTTTAGAGAGAAGGCTAAGACCATTTTCGAGGCTGCTCTCCACGCTAAAGCCAAAGAATCCAGACCTCTCTGGAAGAGCAGTATGCTGCTGCACTTGCAGAAGAAGTTGAAGAAATCAAAGTCGCTCTGACCGAACGTGTTGATTCATACCTTGAGTATGTTTCTTCCGAATGGTTGGAAGAGAATGCTCTCGCTGTTGAGAGTGGTCTTAAGACTGAGATCACCGAGTCCTTCATGGATGGCATGAAGACACTCTTTGAAGAACATTATGTATCAATGCCTGAAGAAAAATATGATGTACTAGAGAGCATGGTACAGAAACTAGATGATATGGAGACGAAACTCAACGAGCAGATCGAGCGCAATATTGCACTCAATGGTAAGCTCTCCGAGAGTTCTGCTGACAGAATTTTCGGTCAAGTTGCTGAAGGTCTCGCAATCTCCCAAAAGGATAAGTTTGCAACCCTCGCAGAAAGTGTTGAGTTTGAGAGTGAAGAGAACTATAGAGAGAAACTAGAAACTCTGAAGAAGTCTTACTTCTCTGAGCATGCTAGTGCTCCTGCTGACGAAACGGAAAATCTAACCGAAGAGGCAGATTTCAGCGAAGAGACCAAAGTGTCTTCTACAATGGATGCCTATCTGAAAGCACTTTCCAACGTTACTAACAAGTGAGTTTTAGATAATACTCAAACCGCAGCTAAACAACACACCTACGAGGTTTAAAAGTTAAAATGGACCAAAATACCCAACAATTAATGGAGAAGTGGGCTCCAATCCTGGACTATGAAGGTGCAGGTGAAATCAAGGATGCTCACCGCCGTGCAGTTACCGCACAACTTCTAGAGAACCAAGAGCGCGAAGCACATGAACAGGCTAGCTTCCTCGGAGAGGCAGCACCTGCTAACTCTGGTCACGCTCCTGCAGGATCCAACGTTGATGGATTCGACCCTGTTCTGATCTCCCTGATCAGACGCTCCATGCCTAACCTCATCGCATACGACGTATGTGGTGTTCAGCCAATGTCTGGTCCTACTGGACTGATCTTCGCAATGCGCTCCCGCCGCGATGGTCAGACTGGTGCTGAGACCTTCTATGATGAAGTAGATTCCACCTTCTCTGCACAGAACAACAGCCGTGACCTCACTGGCGGTTTCTCTGGTGCTGCAGTTGGTATGGGTACTACCAACCAAGACGGAACCAACCCTGGTGTTCTGAACCCAACTGGTTCTGCTGATCAGACCGCATATAACGTCGGTCAGGGTATGACCACTGCTGAGGCAGAGGCACTTGGAGATGCATCTGACAATGCATTCAACCAGATGGCATTCTCGATCGAGAAAGTCACCGTAACCGCTAAGTCTAGAGCACTGAAGGCAGAATACAGCCTTGAGCTTGCACAAGACCTGAAGGCGATCCATGGTCTGAACGCTGAGGCTGAACTCGCAAACATTCTCTCCACCGAGATTCTTGCTGAGATCAACCGCGAAGTCATCAGAACCATCTACAAGACCGCTGAACAGGGTGCAACCGCTAACGTTGCTAACGGCGGTACCTTCGACCTCGACGTTGACTCTAACGGACGTTGGAGTGTTGAGAAGTTCAAGGGTCTCCTCTTCCAAATCGAGCGCGATGCTAACGCAATCGCACAAAGAACTCGTCGCGGAAAGGGCAACACCATCATCTGCTCCGCTGATGTTGCGTCTGCTCTAACCATGGCTGGTGTTCTCGATTACACCCCTGCACTCAACGCTAACCTGAACGTTGATGACACTGGTAACACCTTCGCTGGTGTTCTCCAAGGTAAGTATCGCGTCTACATCGATCCTTATGCTGCAAACGTAGATTCTAACCAGTACTACGTTGTTGGTTATAAGGGTTCTAGCGCATACGACGCAGGTCTCTTCTACTGCCCATATGTACCTCTCCAGATGGTACGTGCAGTTGGACAAGACACCTTCCAGCCCAAGATTGGCTTCAAGACCCGCTATGGTATTGTTGCTAACCCATTCGCAGAAGGTACCAACGCAGGTCTCGGTGCTCTCACCGTTAACGCTAACCGCTACTATCGTCGCGTCAAGGTTGCTAACCTCATGTGATCGATACCCTTTAAGGGAAACAAAAAGAGGTGGGTCTTCGGACCCCCCTTTTTTTATGTCTAAATATAGAAAAGGATAGTAATTTCCAATGAAACCAACTCCAAGACAAAGCAAAGAAATTCATGAGAACTACGAGAAAGTAGTTGATCATCTTATTTCTGAAGGATATGCAGAAGACAAAGAATCTGCAGATTCCATCATCAATGGAATGAGTGAATCCTGGTACAACCTAATCATCTCTGAATGATAAATGATTGATCCGTTTTATAAGCAAGTTGCCAATAGAAACTTCCTAGCAACAACTGGGTTTAAGTTTACATTGGCACGAGCACCGAAAGCCGACTTTTTCTCCAATCAGGTAAACATTCCTGGATTTAGTCTTGGGGTTGCGATTCAACCAACGTACCTCAAGAATATTCCTGTACCTGGAGATAAGTTGGAGTTCAATGACTTCACAATGAGATTCATGATTGATGAGGATCTTGTCAATTACAATGTAATTTCAAACTGGATGAGAGGTCTTGGTTATCCAGAGAACGTCAAAGAATACTCGGATTGGATTTACGACGATCATAGAGGCAACCTCAACAACGATCCAAACATCTCAGATGGATCACTAATTGTCTATAATAGTAACTTCCAACCAACTCTAACTTGCAAATTCCAAGGAATGTTCCCAACTTCCTTATCTGATATTGAATTTGATGCAAGTGCTACCGATGAAGCGTATGCGACTGCATCTGTAACCTTTAAGTATGTAATTTATGACCTCCTTGAATATGAATCTTGATGAAATTCAAAAACTATGGGAAGAAGACTCAAAAATAGATGAAGACAATCTCCACACAGAATCCACAAAGATTCCAAGTCTTCATGCAAAATATTATCGTCTCTTCAATAACATCCTGACTCTGAAGAAAGCTCAGGAAAATAAGTACAAGATTTTAAAAAAAAGAAAAGTGGCAATACTACACAGGGAAAGCAGAACCCGATGTGTATATTGAAAAACCCTTTGATCATAAGGTTCTAAAGAATGACCTAGACAAATATCTTGATGCAGATGAAGATCTGATCAGGTGTCAAACTAAGATGGAATACTACCAAATGATGTTGAATTATCTGGATAGCATTATCAAAACTATCTTAAATAGAACATACCAGTTGAAAAATGCCATTGAATGGCAGAAATTTATTAGAGGATATGACTGATATTGTAATTGCAAAGAAGAACGAAGTATTTCTGAAACTGAAGGCAGAACCTCATATTTTTCAGGAATTATCTGAACACTTTACTTTTGATGTACCAGGGGCAAAGTTCATGCCTCAGTACAGAAGTAAGTATTGGGATGGAAAAATTAGATTGTTCTCTACTCACACAGGAGAAATCTATGTTGGTCTTCTCGACAAGGTAGTTTCTTGGGCAAAAAGATACGATTACAATATTGAGTTTGAAAATAATAAGTTTTACGGAACTCCTTTAGAAGAGAATGAAATGATTTCTCGTGAAGGAGTCAAAGACTATATGACCAGAATCTCAAAACATAAACCAAGAGATTATCAGGTCGATGCAGTTTATGATGCACTTAGATATAATCGGAAGTTGTTAATCTCTCCAACTGCATCAGGTAAGTCATTGATGATTTACTCTGTTGTTAGATATTTTGCAGAAAGGAATCAAAAGACTCTTCTGGTTGTTCCTACAACATCTTTGGTTGAACAGATGTTTAAGGACTTCCAAGACTATGGATGGAATGCAGAGGATTACTGCCACCGCATCTACAGCGGTCGTGAGAAGACGAATGAGTTTCCTGTAGTGATTACCACCTGGCAGTCCATCTATAAACTGCCTAGAGGATTCTACGATGCATTCGATGTAGTCATTGGTGACGAAGCACACCAGTTCAAATCAAAGTCTCTGGTCAATATCATGACCAAACTTGCAGATGCAAAATATCGTTTTGGTTTCACAGGAACTCTTGACGGAACACAAACTCATAAGTGGGTTCTAGAAGGATTGTTTGGACCATCTTATAAAGTTACTCAGACAAAAGAACTCATTGATAAAGGTCATCTATCCAAACTACAAATCAAGATTATTATCTTGAAACACAATCCTCAGGAGTTTGAAGCTTTTGAAGATGAAGTTCAATTTATCATTCAACATCAAAAACGAAATAACTTTATCAAGAATCTTGCATTAGATCTGAAAGGTAATTCTCTTGTCCTTTTCCAAAGAGTAGAGAGTCATGGGCAACCTTTATACGAATCTATAAATAGTTCCGTGAAGGATGGAAGAAAAGTATTTTACGTTCATGGAGGAGTGGACGCAGAAGAAAGAGAATATATCAGAGCAATCACGGAACAGGAAAACAATGCAATCATTGTTGCATCTTACGGAACATTTTCCACAGGTATCAATATCAAGAACCTTCATAATGTGATCTTTGCTTCTCCATCCAAATCTAGAATTAGAAATCTGCAGAGTATTGGTAGGGTTCTCAGGAAGGGAGACAACAAAACACAAGCAGTTTTGTATGACATTGCTGATGATTGTACAAAAAATTCAAGAAAAAATTACACACTAAATCATTTGATTGAAAGAGTTAAGATCTACAATGAAGAGAATTTCAACTATGAATTCATTCAAGTAAACCTCAAAGAATAAGCCTATGATGGAAGAAGACTTCTATGCAGTAGTAAAATTAATATCTGGCGAAGAGATCTTTGCAATTGTTTGTCCTACATTTGAAGATGATAGACAAATGTTGGTTCTTAATAATCCAGTGACCATTGAAATTGTTTCGATGAAACAAGTTGGAATGCAAGGTTACAAGATTGATCCTTGGTTACGATTTGCTGATGATGATACATTTCTACTGAACATGGATAGAGTAATGACTATCAGTGAAGTCAGAGATGATGAAACGATCGAGATGTATCACAAGTTTGTAAGACAACAAGAACAGAGAAATAGTGCTCCCCAACTTAAAAGTCATCAAGGTTACGTAAACTCAGTAACTGATGCAAGAAAAATGTTTGAGAAACTCTATAACTCTAAAGAAGAAGAATCTAAAGATAATAGCTGATCTTTGAAACTCCACAGAGTAATTGTATCGATTATCAGAGGTGTTGTCAAGTCTTTCGGATAATGTTATAATTTGAACAACTTAGTATAAAAAGGACTCATGGAACCATGCAAAAACGTAAAAGATCCGAACATTATGTAAACAACAAAGAGTTTCTTGCAGCAATCATTGCTTACAAAGATAGTGTTGCTCTTGCTGAAACCAGAGGTGAACCAAAACCACGTATTACCAATTACCTTGGGGAGTGTTTCTTGAAGATCGCTACCCACTTGTCTTACAAACCGAACTTTGTCAATTATATGTTCCGTGAGGACATGATCTGTGATGGAATCGAAAATTGCGTTCAGTACATTCATAATTTTAATCCTGAAAAATCCTCGAATCCTTTTGCTTACTTTACGCAGATCATTCATTATGCGTTTCTCCGCAGAATCCAGAAGGAGAAGAAACAAATGGAGATCCGTACCAAAATCATTGAGAGGTCTGGTTACGACGAAGTGTTCACAGTAGATGGTGACAGTTATAATTCTGCAGAGTATAATTCCATTAAAGACGCTATTCAAACAAAGATGTATCAATGAGTTCTATTGCACTGATTACTGACACCCATTACGGAGGACGTAAGGGCAGTAAAACCTTTCATGATTATTTTAAAAGATTCTACGAAGACATCTTTTTCCCAGAACTAGAGAAACGGAAGATCAAGGATGTAATTCACCTCGGTGATGCATTTGATAGTCGGAAGTCTATTGATTTCTGGTGTCTAGATTGGGCAAAAGAAAATGTCTATGATAGGTTTCGTGATCTGGGTATCAAGGTTCACCAGATTGTCGGTAATCATGATGCATATTATAAGAATACTAACGATGTCAACTCCATCGAGTCCCTTTTAAGAGAGTATGACAATATCGTTCCTATTTCTGGACCTGGTGAATATAACGTTGGTGGATGTAAAACATTTTTGATTCCTTGGATTTCTGCAGAGAATCGTGAAGAGACTCTTGAAAAGATGTCCAAAACCAAAGCAAAGGTTGCATTTGGTCACTTAGAACTCAAAGGATTCGCAGTATATCCTGGTAATGTTCAACATCATGGCATGGAGACTGATGTCTTCGATAAGTTCAATGCCGTCTATTCTGGTCATTATCATACCAGATCGAACGACGGAAAGATCTTCTACATTGGTAATCCATACCAACTCTTTTGGAATGATTGCAATGACAAGAGAGGATTTAGTTTCTTTGATACGGAAACCTTTGAACTTGAGTTTGTTGAGAATCCATACACTATTTTTGAGAAAGTATATTACGAAGATACTAACTATAAACTCTATAACACAACAGAACTAAAAGATAAGATTGTAAAACTTATCGTTCGCAAAAAATCAGATCAACTTCAGTTTGAGAAGTTCGTTGATAAGGTTTATAAGTCTGGTGTTCATGATCTGAAGATCGTTGAAAACCTTGATGTCTATGACGAAGAGGTGGAATTAGATTCGGAAAAAGTAGAAGATACTATCACTATTTTAAATAAATACGTGCAAGACTCTGATTTTGAACTGGACAAAGAGAAAGTCAAATCACTATTAAGAGAGGTTTATCAGGAAGCTTGCGAGGTAGAGTAAATGTTTATGCTAACTGCAATTGAAGAGGATGGTGCATATGCAGTAGTCGAAGACGACGGCGAGAAGACTCTATACTTTTTTCAAGATGAAGATGATGCTTTCAGATACGCTTTACTTCTGGAAGCAGATGGTCATCCAGAAATGGAAGTTGCAGAAATAGACCCAGCACTTGCAATTCGGACGTGTCATGAGTATAATTATAACTATGCAATAATTACTCCTGAGGAGTTCGTTATACCACCTAGACCTGATGATAGTTTTTGATAAAATTCGTTGGAAAAATTTCCTTTCTACAGGAAATAATTTCACCGAAGTGAATTTTCAAGATGCACAAACAAACTTAATTCTCGGAACGAATGGTTCTGGTAAGAGTACGATTTTGGATGCTCTTACCTTTTCTTTGTATAACAAACCATTCAGGAAGATCAACAAACCTCAACTAGTCAACTCTGTGAACGAAAAAGAGTGTCTGGTTGAGGTTGAGTTTTCTATTGGATCTAGAGAATATAAAGTAGTTCGTGGTATTAAACCAAACATCTTTGAGATTTGGGTTGACGGCAAGGTTCAGGATCAAGATGCTGCAGCCGCAGATCAACAAAAGAAACTCGAAGAGAGTATTCTGAAACTTAATTATAAGTCTTTTACTCAAACTGTTATTCTGGGCTCTGCAACCTTTGTTCCCTTCATGCAGTTGACATCTTCAAACCGCAGGGACATTGTAGAAGATCTATTGGACATTAAGATCTTTTCTACCATGAGTTCTATCCTGAAAGACAGGATGCGTAGAACTAATGAACTCATTAGGGAGTTTTCGATCAAGAAAGATATGATCGAAGACAAGATTGAGATGCAAGAGAACTTTATCAAAGATATTGAGAAGAGTGGTAGAGAACGCATTCAGAAAAAAGAATCAAGTATTGAATCTCTTGATAGTGAGATTGTAACTATTACTGAAGAGAATGAGTCTCTTATGACTCGTATTGATACTGAACTTAAACCCAAGTTAGAAAATCTTAACAATTCTAAGAAAACTCTTAAGAAACTCAATTCAATTAAAGCAAAACTGGAACAGAAGATACAAAATTTAGTATCAGAACACCAGTTTTTCCAAGAGAATTCGGTTTGCCCTACCTGTACCCAGTCTATTGAGGAGCAGTTTCGCCTAGATAAAATTGTAGACATCGAGGAGAACTCAAAAGAACTCAATGACGGATACAAAGAGCTTGAGGATGCGATCAATGTAGAACAAGAAAAGGACCAAAAGTTTTTAACTTATTCTACGGAGATAAACAGACTCAATAATGACATTTCTACAAACAATGTTAAGGTCACTGGTCTTAACCGACAAATCAGAACTCTCAGAAATGAAGTTCAAGAAATTACCAACCAAATACAGAACAGAAATTCTGAAAAGTGTGTACTTGAAGGTTTAATCAAAGATCTTAGCAAAACTGAAGAAAGTTCGGCACAAGAACGAGAACAATCTACTTATTATGAGTTCGCTCATTCACTCATGAAGGATGGTGGAGTAAAGTCTAAAATCATCAAAAAGTATCTGCCTGTTATGAACCAGCAGATAAACAAGTATCTACAGATGATGGACTTCTACATTAACTTCACGTTGGATGAAGAGTTTAAGGAGGTTATCAAATCACCAGTCCATGAGGACTTTAGTTATGAATCGTTCAGTGAAGGTGAGAAGATGCGTATTGACCTGGCGCTACTATTCACTTGGCGGGATATTGCCAAGATGCGAAATTCAGCCAGTACAAATCTTCTCATCTTGGACGAGATTTTCGATAGTTCACTAGACGATGCAGGAACTGAGTTCTTTACCAAGATTATCAGATATGTGATTCAAGATGCCCATGTATTCGTAATCTCACACAAGACTGACGGAATCATTGATCAGTTCGATAAAGTTATGAGGTTCGATAAAGTCAAAGGGTTTAGTAAACTACTATAGACACCTCAAAAAGTGTCACATGACCTCTGGGAGACCAGGGGTTTTGTCGTATATTGGATTCATACGAAAGGAAGTCCATGCCCGTCAACAAAGAAATCAAAGGAAACCTTGCTCGTCTTCTTGCAACTGAAGATCTGGTTGTGGAACACAAGAACGTTGCAACTGCATCCTTCAATGTTGACACTCGCGTCTGATTCTCCCCCAGTGGGACAGGGCTTCCAATGAAGTCTATGACATGTTGGTGGGTCACGAAGTTGGTCACGCACTCTACACCCCGAATCAAGACATTCCCAAATCCATTCCTCACCAGTTCGTGAATGTGGTTGAGGATGCCCGTATCGAGAAACTAATGAAACGTCGGTATGGAGGTTTGAACAAAACTTTCTTCCGTGGATACACCGAACTGCATGAGGAAGATTTCTTTCAAGTAAAAGACGACGATATCTCTACTTTCAATCTTGCTGATCGTGCTAACCTGTACTACAAGATTGGTAGTCTTGTGGATATTCCTTTCTTCAATGTCGAAGAGAGTATCCTGATCAAACGTATGGGTGAGACTGAGACTTTTGAGGATGTTCTCGAAGTTGCACGGGATCTCTATGAATACTGCAAACAACCCGAGAAGGAACAGGAAAAAGTTGCAACTAAACAAAACACCGAATCTAATGCAGGTGGTGGAGAGGAACCTGATGACAAACCCGTAGATGAGACTGCGGATGAGTCCAAACCACAACAATCCCCTGTGGACAGCCACTCCCCTTCTGACAACGATGAGAATATTGATGAGGATATGCCTAGTGATCTTGGTGGAGAGACTGAAGGAGAGGAACCTGAGGTTCGTACAGCAGATAATCTTGAGGATTCGATTCGTGATCTGATTCAATCTATGGATCAACAGGAGAATATGTATCTGGAGATTCCTGAGTTGAACATGAAAACTGTCATTGCAGACAACAAGGAAGTTCACGATTACATTGATAACTGGTGGGAAGTTACCGAACGACGTATCGAAGACCATACTCATGAACAAATCTTTGGTGAGGTTGATAACGAGTTTCGTAAGTTCAAACGGGATGCACAGAAAGAAGTCAACTACATGGTAAAAGAGTTTGAGTGTCGCAAGTCTGCCGATGCATATGCTCGTGCAACTAGTAGTAGTACTGGTACTCTTGACTGCACTAAACTTCATACCTACAAGTACAACGAAGATCTCTTCAAAAAGTCACCACGATCAACGATGGTAAGAACCACGGATTGATCTTCATTCTTGACTGGTCTGGTTCTATGAGTCGTGTCATGAATGACACCATCAAACAACTCTACAATCTCATCTGGTTCTGCAAGAAAGTTGCGATTCCCTTTGATGTATATGCGTTCACGAATGAATGGCTTGCTAATGATTATAACGAGTATGGTAAGTTCATTACCCTTTCTAGTCATTATGAGAAGAAACATGGACTCTTGAATGTTCCAGATAATTTTGCATTGATGAATCTGTTCACCAGCAAGACTAGTGTCAAAGTTCTGGAACAACAGATGATCAACATCTGGCGGATCTCTAAGGAGTTTGGGTATAACTATCGTCAAATGCCCATGTATACCCATCCTTGTCGTCTCAGTCTCTCTGGCACTCCTCTGAACGAGACTATGATCGCATTGCACCAGATCATCCCCCAGTTCCAGAAACAAAACAAGGTGCAAAAGGTTCAGTGTGTTGTATTGACCGATGGTGAAGCTTGCCCTCTGAAGTTCCACAAAGAGTTTGTTGGTCGTGCAAAGTTCAATCCAGAAGAAGTGTATATTGGACTGAACAACATTTATCCTGGTACCTGTTTGCTTCGTGATCGTAAACTGGGTACGACTTACAAGTTTGATTATGACTTCCATTCATTCACTGATGTTCTTATCCATCATCTTCGTGACAAGTTCCCTAATGTGAACTTCATTGGTATGCGTGTTCTTCAATCCCGTGATGCAAATTCTTTCATGCGTCGTTACTATCAGTGGGACAAGGATCTTTCTAAGTTGCAAACCTCTTGGAAGAAGAACAAGTCTTTTGTGATTCTCAACTCTGGATATCATGCTTACTTTGCACTCTCTGGTACGGATCTTTCCAAGGATGTTGAGTTTGAAGTGAAAGAAGATGCAACCAAGACTCAAATCAAGTCTGCATTTTTCAAGTCTCTCAAAGGTAAGAAGATGAACAAGAAAATTCTGGGTGAGTTCATTGAGTTGGTTGCCTGATAAATATTGAGTAGCCGTTAGAACTCACCATGGGAAGACTTAAGGATCTATTGGGTGGTGGTGCGCCTGCTCCCGCTGCACCTACCCCTCCAGCACCAGTTGCTGCACCAACTCCAGAAGCAGAAGCTGTTGCACCACCTGCACCAGAACCCGTTGCAGAAGAAGCACCTGCACCTAAGATTGTCATGGATGCTGCAGGAAACATCACACTTGGAGAATAATTTGATGAACGAACAAGAAACCTACGAATATCTTGTCGATTATCTTGTAGAGAATGGTTTTGCAGATCGTGAAAACGCAGACAAAATCATTCTTCACATGAGTGAAGAGTGGTATTCAGAAATCATTGAAGCCTCCTGTGGTTCTTCTCCAAAAAGATATAAGGGAGGAAGTGCAGCAAAACCAGGACCCGATAAAAATCGTGTCAAACCCATGGGTGAGGAGACTGAAGATTCTCTGAGAGATCGCCGCATGGAACGTGGTGGTGTTGGTGGTAACCAACGTTACGATCGTGCTCCTAAGGCACCCAATACCAAGAAGTTTGGTACTGGTAAGACCATGGCTCAGAAAGAGATGGAAAAGAAATATGGTAAAGGCAAGTCTGCATGGACATTGTGAGAGCAGATATCACTGCCAAGTATGGTAAAGGCGCCATCATGGATAAAAAATAGGGACACTTCCCAAAGTTGCACAGGGGGTCCTCGGACCTCCTTTTTTTATGGTTATAATAACTTCAGTTAAAACAAAACACATGTCCATGTCTCCTGAGTACATCATCACTTCTCTCCAGAACCTTTATGGTAGTTCTGTGAGTTCTGGTGACATCCGTGCTTGGTGTGCGATGAACGATTGCAATTATCAAACTATCACCAACAAACTGAAAGATTGTAAAGTCGGTCGTGGGAAGTGGAATCTGGAAGTAACCAAAGAGACCGTTCAGGATCTCGAAATGACTTATACTGCCCCTGCGGCAATGCCTGCTATCCAACAAAACCTTATTCCTCAAAAAGATGATACCTTCGTCAAGTTTGGTAATTTCTCAGATATTAAAAAAATTATTGAGTCCCGTCTTTTCTATCCAACGTTCGTTACGGGTCTCTCTGGTAACGGCAAAACGTTCTCTGTTGAACAGGCGTGTGCCCAACTCAAGAGGGAACTCATCCGTGTAAACATTACTATTGAAACCGATGAAGATGATCTTATTGGTGGTTTCCGCCTTGTTAATGGTGAAACCGTCTGGCACAATGGCCCAGTCATTGAAGCACTCCAACGAGGTGCTATCTTGCTCCTTGACGAGATCGACCTTGCCTCTAATAAAATTCTCTGTCTCCAGAGCATCCTTGAAGGAAATGGAGTCTTTCTTAAAAAGATCGGAAAGTTCGTCCAACCGAGTGCAGGTTTCAACGTCATCGCAACCGCAAACACTAAAGGTAAAGGTTCAGACGATGGACGATTCATTGGAACTAACGTGCTCAACGAAGCCTTCCTTGAACGATTCCCTGTGACCTTTGAACAGGAATATCCCACTCCTGTTCAGGAAACCAAGATCGTTTCCAACGTTGCAATGTCTCTCGGTGTCGATGATGCAGACTTCTGCAAACGACTTGTAGATTGGGCTGACATCATCCGCAAGACTTTCTATGATGGTGGTATTGAAGAAATCATCTCTACCCGTCGTCTGGTTCATATCATCCGTGCTTATTCCATCTTTGGTGATAAGGGTAAGTCCATTGGAGTTTGTGTGAATCGTTTCGATGATGAAACCAAACAATCCTTCCTGGAACTTTACGACAAAGTTGATGCAGATTTCGAGATGCCTTCCGAAGATTCTGTTGACGTACAGACCTTCTCTTGATATAATTTGAAGAGGTAAACATGACCTTTGTTATGGATAACACGTTTGACCTTAAACTCATGAACAACGATCCAAATCGATACAAGTATAGTGAGGATTCAATTCTCAAAGAACTAACCGATTATATTTCTGGTACATATAACCAACATTATTCTGCTGGAACTGATAAGATTCAAACACTTGATCTTATTGATGCCTGTGGTGATGCCGAAGCATTCTGCAGATCCAACATCCTCAAGTATGCCTCTCGTTATGATAAGAAAGGCACTGCACGTCGTGACATCATGAAGATTATGCACTATGCTGTTCTTCTGATGCATTTCAGCGACAAATCCACCACCCGTGAAGAGTATCCCAATCGATGATTCAAAACATGCAACTCTCTGAAAAGACCATCTCCCTTCTGAAGAACTTCTCAGGTATCAATCAATCTATCCTGTTTAAAGAAGGTAACAAACTCCGCACTATCAGTGTGATGAAAAACATCCTTGCAGAAGTGCAAATTGATGAAGAATTTGAACGTGACTTTGGTATCTACGATCTGAACCAGTTCCTGAACTCCATGTCTCTGTTCAAGGATCCCCAACTGGATTTCAAGAACGAGAGTTATGTCACCATCCGTGAGGGTAATACTCGTTCTAAGTATTTCTTCGCAGATCCTGCAGTGATCGTGACTCCTCCCGATAAGTCCATCACCCTTCCTTCTGAGGATGTTTCTTTCTCTCTGAATACTCAACAACTGGATAAACTCCTCAAGGCTGCTGCAGTCTATGGTGTTCCTGACCTGTCTGTTGTTGGTGAAGCTGGTGTGATTAAACTGGTTGTTCGCGACAAGAAGAACGATACCTCCAACGACTTCAACATTGTTGTTGGTGAGACTAATGACACCTTCACTCTGAACTTCAAAGTGGAGAACATCAAAGTTCTTCCTGGTGCTTATGACGTGGTGATCTCCCGTAAACTTCTGTCACGATTCCAGTCAGAAGACAAGAATCTGACCTATTATATTGCTTTGGAACCCGATTCAACATACGATGAATGACAACATTAACTAGGATGAGGATTGCAGGCAGCGTTGGCGTTATCGTTGCCTACTTCTTTATCCTTCACGTAAACGTCCTCTGGGGTGTTATAATCAACTTCACCGCAGATCTAATTTCAATTCCTTATTTTGCAAAGACTAAGGCATGGGACGTGGTAATCATGCTATCGTTCCTACTTACGATTAGCATCAGTAAACTAATTTCATGAATGCAAATAATCTAAGGATCATAGGAAGTGCCAGTTTGTTGATTGGTTACTTCCTTCTTCTGTATCTGGATGTTAGAATTGGATGTACATTCAGATTGGTAGGGGGATGCTTCATGCTTCCCTTTGCAATTTCGATCAAAACCTGGGATGTTGTTGGTCTCCAGACCTTCTTCGCAGTAATTGATGCATCGAAAATTATTCAACTTTCATTATGAACATCTTTGTAACTTCTCCATATCCTGCGGAGAGTGCAATTTGTCTTCCAGACAAACACATCGTCAAGATGCCTTTGGAGTGTTGTCAAATGCTATCCATTGTTGCATCTGAAAAATGGGGACATGGTTACGGAACCCTCCCCAAACTCGATGGTACACCTTACAAAACGGAAAAAGGTGCGTTCAGAAACCATCCCTGCACCAAATGGGCAAACGAAACGATCGACAATGCATATTGGTTGATCAAGTGGGGATTGAACTTGTGTTCTGAGTACTCTTTGCGTTATAATAAGACGCACTCATGTGAGGGTACGTTGACCCATGCGTATTACCTTTTCCCTAAAGGTAAGATCACCAACGTGACTCCCTTCGCTCGTGCAATGTATGATGAGTTTAAGTTTGATGACTCTATCGATACTTTCACTGCATACAAGATGTATATTGCATCTAAACCTTGGGTAAAGGATAATTACCTGCGACTTCCACAACGTAAACCTGACTGGGTTTGATTTATTATGAACAACACTGACTTTCTTTGGGTTGAGAAATATCGTCCTCAGACCATCGAAGATTGTATTCTTCCTGATAACGCTAAAAAGATGTTTCAGGAATTCTTGAATAAGAAAGAGATTCCCAATCTTCTTCTTTCTGGTCCTCCTGGTATCGGTAAGACGACAGTTGCGAAGGCTCTCTGTAACCAACTTGGAGTAGATTACTATGTCATCAACGGATCCGACGAAGGTCGATTCCTGGACACTGTTCGGAATCAAGCCAAAAACTTTGCATCGACCGTCTCACTTTCTGCAGCTGACGCAAAACACAAAGTCATCATCATTGATGAGGCTGATAACACAACCCACGATGTACAACTCCTACTACGGGCAAACATTGAGGCGTTTTATAACAACTGCAGGTTCATCTTCACCTGCAACTACAAAAACAAGATCATCGAACCCCTCCACAGCCGATGCGCCTGTGTTGATTTTTCCATCACTGGTAAACAAAAACCTGCAATCGCTGCCAAGTTCTTCGGTCGCCTCCAAGAAATCCTGGGTGCAGAAAGTGTTGAATTTGATAACAAGGTCCTGGTAGAACTCATCAACAAACACTTCCCTGACTGGCGTCGTGTTCTGAATGAGTGTCAACGTTATTCTGCGGGTGGTAAGATCGACTCCGCAATTCTTGCTGAATTCTCTGATGTAAATGTCAATGCACTGGTTAAAAACCTTAAGGAAAAAGATTTCTCCGAAGTTCGACGTTGGGTCGTTAATAATCTGGACAATGATCCTGGTGTACTTCTTCGTCGCGTTTATGATGCTCTTTACGAAGCCCTTGTTCCTAGCTCTATTCCTGCTGCTGTCTTGGTTATTGCTAAGTACCAATACCAAATCGCTTTTGTTGCAGATCAAGAAATCAATCTCCTCGCGGCGTTGACCGAGATTATGGTGGAGTGTGA
>FUIF01012923.1_pt1 | contig 27512 bp, 47 predicted proteins | sample 1003461 | NCBI WGS metagenome assembly FUIF01 (sample SAMEA80401918, study PRJEB19352) | marine metagenome
GACAGGTGCAACAAAAGCAATTGAGAAGATTGCTCGGGGATTGTCAAAGCATCCTGGTGTTATGAGAGCAATGAAGGCGACTTCTGAACAGGTTATTGTGAAAGAACTAAACATTAAAGAAGCAGAAATGACACCTGAGCAAGAAAAGAAACGTGAAGAAATCGTTATGGCAATGAAGAAAAAGATGCCAGAATTCGAAGCAAAGTATGGTGATCGAGCAAAAGAGGTTATGTACGCCACCGCAACTAAGATGGCAATGAAAACTTAATCTTAAAATTATAAATAGACTACAAATCTTTAACAGGAGATAAACAAAATGTCACTTTGGGGTAATAAAGACAGCAAAACTGTAGCAGGTACAATCACTGTTACTGCTGCAAACTCTACTGTTGTCGGATCAGGGACAACACTCACTAACTTCGCAGTTGGTGATTCATTAAATGTTGGACAAAACGATTATGTGATTACTGCTATTGCAAACGCAACAGTCGCAACTGTAAGAGCAGGTGCTACTGGTGGAACACTCGTTGGTGCCCAATCTAACGCAGCATACGTCGTTTCAGAAAAACCATTATATATGGCATATGGTCAAGTTGGCGGTGATCTAGGTGATGTCTATGGTGTTGATACTACAGAAATAGGATATGCTAATACTGCTGGCACTGAGGCAGATGGTGTTGCCCATGCAGGTTGGAACAAGCGTACAGCAGGTAGTGGTGGAAGATCAGGAAGAGTTTTCTACGAAACACTCGTAGCTGGTTCATCTATTACTGGTGATGCTGCTGACGATACAGAGTTGCCTGAATAAATTGGAGAATAACTAATGGCAGATAAAAAGGTCACGGAATTAACTGCAGCGACAAGTACGACTGCAGACGACCTTTTGATGATCGTTGATGATCCAAACGGTACACCTGCAAGTAAAAAGATCACGCTGAATCACTTCTTCGGGGGTGTTTCAGCGAATACCGTTATTAGTGGCACTCTTAGAACGAGCGCAAACAACACTATCAATGGTAATAAGATGACTGTTACTGCAAACACTACCTTTAATGGAAACTTGAGAATGTCATCAGATACTCCATCATCCAACAACGCAGGATCTGAGGGATATGGAGTTGGGTCAATATGGTTTGATGCTGACTACATTTATGTAGCAACTGCATCAGGAACGATTAAAAGGGTTGCATTGAGCGTATTCTCATAGTATAATATATGTTTGAAAATTTGACGGAAGATAACTTCCAACTTTTCGCCATGAAATATTACATGAATCCACACTGTACGGATTTATTGGAGTTTCGTGAAGATCTTCGAAGAATGTGCTATATTAAAAGATTATTTAAGAAGTATAAGAAAACTGGTGAGTTAAAAGAAAGACTAATACTGAATCACATGATGGTTCTATATAATATGTTTGAATCAAGAGCAATGACTCGTATGTTGTTCTTCAGTTTGAAAGAATATCATCATTACTTGAAACCATTCTTAATGTTCTTAGTTATTGGCCAATTGATATAGGCAAAATAGATGGCGAGTTAGTTGTTGATGATGTAATATCTTTAGATATACATATTATAAACGTACTCAGGAAAATTTAATGGCAAGCAAAGTTGTAGATCTAGTCCTAGTATATCAGTTTCTAAAGAGACTGACTACACCTTTTGATAAGACCGAAGCATTCAAACTCGGACTTATTGATAAGGACGGCACATCGTTGAAGAAGGCAGAAACTTCTGAAGAGAAACAGGCGATGGGATACTTCGATCGTTTGACATTCAACCTCAAGCGTTTGCTTGGAAAACTTCCTGGTGGTAAATCAAGATTAGCATCATATGCTGCTGCTTTGTTACTCCTCAGAGAACATGCTAACCCCAAAGGGCATTATACTGATGAGGAACTAGCGCAAGATCTTATGGAGAATCTAGACATGTTAGATAAGACTGTAACCAAAAAACTCAACGAGTTTATTGCCGAAGATGCACCTGCTAATGCTACAGGCGCAGCAGTTGCTGGCACTGGTGACGATCCTTCTGATTGGAAGAGGATGGATGCCAGAAAGAAAGAAACTAGAATGTTTCTTCGAAGATATATGGAACGTAAAATGAAACGTGAAGCGTTAAAGAAACGCAAAGACTTCATGAAGAATCTAGGATTGTAAAATGGCACAATATAGAATAGACACTAATGAGTTTTTAAATAATGGCAATACCATTTACGAAGTGGTCATGTTTGCTGACCAAGATGGAAACATTGTCAATTCTTTTGGACCAGCGTCAAACATAATTATTGCAGCAAACAATCTAGTTGGATATACTGGTGTTCATAAGTATGGTGGTGTATTCGGAACATCCTCCTCAGGCAACTCTACTATTTGGACAAGTGCTGAGGAGTCGGGTATAGATTTATATCCTTGGGACTTAGAAGCAAACACTGTTACTATCTCTTCAACTTCTGCAGTAGATGGAGCAAATACAGTGATTGTCCAAGGTCTTAACGCCAACTATGATTACCTATCAGAGTCTATTACATTGAACGGATCTTCTGATGTAACAGGTTCTCAACAGTTCTTACGAGTTAATCGTGCATACATGGCAAACACCACTAATATTGGTCGTATTGATATTAAGAACAGTGGAAATGATACTGTAGTATCTGCTATCAAAGCAAGCACTGGTCAAACAATGCAATGTTTCTATACTATTCCTAAAGGCAAAACTGGATATCTATTCAATCTAAATGCTTCGGCAAGTAAAAATCAGGAAACAACAGTTTCGATGTTTCAAAGACCATTCAATGGTGCGTTTAGAGTTGCAGCAACAATGTCATTATACCAAAATAATCAATCATTAGATTTTCCAGTTCCTGTAAAATTTACGCAAAAAACTGACATAGATCTTCGTGTTAACAGTGCTTCGAACGCAACCATTAGTGCTGACTTCACTATTATTCTTGTGGATAACTCAGTCTAATGTCGCCCTCAACCAAAAACGAAATAGACTTTTTCCAACTAATGGAGGATCGACGTGTGGAAACAGAACAACACATAGAGAAACTTCACATAAGGATAAATGATATGAAAGATGAGTTGAATGGCGAGATTGAGAAGTCGCATAAAGCTATCATGTCAGAAATAAAAGAACTGCGAGAAGATCAACGTTTGCATAATGAGAAAGAAGTGGTCCAGTTAGAGCGTTTAGACGATCGTTTAAAGCACGTTGAGCGTTGGAAGTGGATTGTAATGGGTGGTGGTATAGTGGTTGGTTGGTTGTTATTGGGTGGTTTAGACGCTATAAAGGAATTTTTTAACTAAAAAACTTGCCTTCATAGGGGTTTAGACGTATAATAACTCCTATGGATTATATTGATACAAAATACATAAATCTCGCATCTGCTTCTCTTCAGCAATTCAAGGCGAAGAACAGTGGAGTGTACAACTTTCGTTGCCCTTTCTGTGGTGACTCGCAATCAAACAAAACCAAGACACGCGGATATATTTTCCAGAAGGAAAACAAACCCATATTCAAGTGTCACAACTGCGGGCACGGCACGACACTCAATGGTTTACTCAAGCACGTTAATCCTCAACTACAGAAGGAATATGCCCTAGAACGGTTCTCTGACGGTGATAGGCGTCCTCTAAACGTCGGTAAGAGTAAACCTGAACTAAGGTTCCAGAAGAAACCGCAGTACCTTAAAACACCTCTGGGCAAGTTGAAAAAGATATCTCAACTGGTTCCTAATCACCCTGCGAAGCAGTATATCAACTCGCGTAAAATACCTGCAAACTTTCATTATAAATTATTCTACGCACCGAAGTTTAATGCCTTTGCTCATCAGTTTGCTCCTGATAAGTTTGACATAGTTGAGAAGGACGAACCACGTCTGATAATTCCATTTCTTGATAAGAGTAATCAATTGATGGGATTTCAAGGCAGAGCATTTGGTAAATCTTCTCTGCGGTATATTACTGTGAAATTGCAAGATGACACACCTAAGATATTTGGACTAGATAGTATTGATGCTACAAAGACTGTGTACATAGTTGAAGGTCCAATCGATAGTATGTTCCTAGATAATGCAGTTGCGATGGGTGGTGCTGACTTATCGGTAGAAAGTATATCGATGATTGGTGCGTCAGATATTGTATTTGTGTTTGATAATGAACCGAGAAACAAAGATATATTGAATAGAATTGAGAAAGTAATCGACATGGGATACAGTGTCAGTTTGATACCAAATTATGTCAAAGAAAAAGATATAAATGATATGGTACTTGCTGGTAGGGACCCTTTAGAGATTCAAACTATTATAAGTACAAGTACCTTCAAAGGTCTATCAGCGAAAGCAAAGTTGAGTGAATGGAGAAAGTCATGACCGACATATTCGAACTAACAAGGGGAACTGAATGCGAACCAAAACCAATGTTAACAGAAGAAGAATTCAGTGGTTCGGGATGCATAATCCCAGACGTGTTTCTAGAGTACAAGGGAGTGAAGTTCGGTATCGGTATGGACAACAAATTGTGGATAAGAGAAAATAATATTTGGAGAAAGGCATGATGAAAGTAAGTGAATATATGAACGAAGATAACAAAAGAATGGCAAAGATATGGGTTGATCTTGGTATCAATTTTGTTTATTGTTACGAGGATAAAGAACTAACAAGAGTTATAAATTGTGTTGGTCATAGTACGCAATATGCCGAAGATGCAGCAGAAAATTGGGTGAGTAAAATAGGAGCATTTGCATAATGATGAATGTGAAGTTAGTGTCTTGGTCTACGCCAAGTGAAGAGATGGTAGCAGATGGTGTTGAAAATGTACAAGATCTAATTGCGTTTTGTGCGAGAGTTTCAAACCCATCGAATCAAAACAATAAAGCAACATCTGAGAAGCTTATAAATTACTTGGTGAAGCATAAACATTGGTCGCCACTTGAGATGACTAGTGCTTGTCTAGAAATAGAAACGACTAGAGATATCGCTCGGCAAATATTGCGACATAGATCTTTTTCGTTTCAAGAGTTTAGTCAAAGATATGCAGATCCAACTAAAGATATGGAGTTTGTGACCAGAGAAGCAAGGTTACAAGATCCTAAGAATAGACAGAATTCGGTAATAGCACATGATGAGTTGATACATGCTTTATGGGAAGAGTATCAACAAAAAGTTATTGAATCGGCACAAACAGCGTACAATTGGGCAATAACTAGAGGAATCGCAAAAGAACAAGCAAGGGCAGTACTGCCAGAAGGATTAACGATGTCACGAATGTACATGAATGGTACATTGCGTTCGTGGATACATTATATAGAACTCAGAAGTGCAAACGGAACACAACAGGAACATATGGATGTGGCAAAGGCGTGTGCCTCAGTGATTGCCGACATATTTCCACTGTCTGAATCGTTTGTAGAAAAGAATTAAGGGGATAACATGGCAAGACAACATTTGGGCATCACTATTGATGCTCGTAAGGATCGTTTGCTCTCAGAACAAGCATTTAAACTACTCAAAGATTATTACTGTCTGAAAGAAGAGAAGACACCACAAGAAGCATTTGCGAGAGCAGCAGTTGCGTATAGTTATGGTGACATGGAATTGGCACAGCGCATTTATGATGGTGCGTCTAAGGGTTGGTTCATGTTCAGTTCGCCTATCCTATCAAATGCTCCATTGCCTGAGCAAAAGGCAAAGGCACTTCCGATCTCATGTTTCTTGTCATATGTCCCAGATACATTAGAAGGTTTGATTGATCACACATCAGAGTTGCGATGGTTATCCGTAAAGGGTGGCGGTGTTGGTGGTCATTGGTCAGACGTACGTAGTATCAGTGACATCGCTCCAGGTCCACTTCCGTTTCTACACACAGTAGATGCGGATATGACTGCGTATCGTCAAGGAACTACACGCAAAGGTTCATACGCTGCATACATGGATGCTGATCATCCAGATATCGTTGAGTTTATTCAGATGCGTGTTCCTACTGGTGATGTGAATCGTAAGAATCTAAATCTACATCACGCAGTAAATCTATCAGATGCGTTTATGGAAGCAGTGCGTGACAATGAAATATGGCATTTGAAAGATCCTAATAGTAAAGAAGTTCGCGATACTATGCCTGCTCGTAAGTTGTGGGAAATGTTACTTGAAACTCGATATCGTACAGGTGAACCATATCTAAACTTTATTGATACAGCGAACAGAGCATTACCTGAAGCACAGAAGCAGTTAGGACTAAAGATACATGGTAGTAATCTATGTAATGAGATTCACTTAGCAACAAGCGATGATAGAACTGCGGTATGTTGTTTGTCCTCGCTAAATTTAGAGCGATATGATGAGTGGAAAGATGCAGGTATCGTTGGTGACTTGATACGATTCTTAGATAATGTGTTGCAGTACTTCATTGATAATGCACCTGATACTATTAGTCGCGCAAGATATTCGGCAGAACGAGAACGTTCTCTCGGACTTGGAGCAATGGGATATCACTCATACTTACAGAAGCATCGTATTGCGTTTGAGTCAGAGGAAGCATTAGATCTGAACAAAGAAATGTTCAAGTCTATTCAAGAGATGGCAATACAGGAGTCAGAGATACTTGCTAAAGAACGTGGCGAGGCACCTGACATGAAAGGTTGGGGAGTTCGTAATGCGCACTTGCTAGCGATCGCTCCTAATGCCAACTCTAGTTTGATTGGTGGAACGTCACCTAGTATTGAACCATGGAAGGCAAATGCGTTTACGAGTCGTACACGTGCAGGATCGCACTTGACTAAAAATGCATATTTGGTAGAGGTACTTGAGGAACTAAATCATAATGATGAAAAAACATGGTCATCTATTATCACGAATGGTGGGTCAGTACAACATTTTGATTGGATGCCTGATAACTTGAAAGCAGTATTCAAGACTGCTATTGAAATTGATCAAAACTGGGTAGTTAAACAGGGTGGAGATCGACAGAAATATTTGTGTCAAGGACAATCACTGAACATATATTTCCCTGCAGGTGCAACTAAGCAATACTTACATAAGGTGCACTTCAATGCTTGGGTATATGGTGGCAAGGGATTGTACTACTTGCGCACAGAATCATCTAACAGAGCAGAAAATGTAGCACAAAAAATAGAGAGAGACAAACTAATAGAATTTACAGATACGACACAGGAGAACGACGATGAATGCGTTGCATGCCAAGCTTGAGCAACCAGAGATAGAAATATACACTAAAGATGATTGTCCTTATTGCATACAAGCAAAGGATTGGTTTACCGATCATGGATTTAGTTATACAGAAAACAAATTATATGACGAAGAACAGAGATTAGCATTTTTTCAAAAGTTTCCGTCAGCAAAAACAGTTCCACAAATATTGATAGATGGTAAGAATATTGGTGGGTATGATGAGTTGATGAAAATTAGAGATACATTAGTGAAGAAGCAGTCTGGTGGTTTGATTGAATTTTCTAAGACATACAAACCATTCTACTATCCATGGGCAGTGGAGGTTACAACACGCCACGAGAAAGCACATTGGATTGAAGATGAAGCAGATTTGTCAGAAGATGTTGCTGATTGGAAGGGTGGTAAAATCTCTTCAGTAGAAAAGGATTACATTACAAACATCCTTCGATTGTTTACGCAGTCGGATGTAGCAGTTGGTCAAAACTATTACGACCAGTTTATTCCTAAATTTAAGAACAATGAAATACGAAATATGCTTGGATCATTTGCTGCACGTGAAGGCATCCATCAAAGAGCATACGCACTATTGAACGAGACACTTGGACTACCTGATAGCGAGTACCATGCATTCTTAGAGTACAAAGAAATGGTAGACAAGGTAGAGTTTATGATGGAAGCAGATCCTTCTACTCAACGAGGACTAGGACTATCAATTGCTAAGTCAGTATTCAATGAAGGTGTTGCTTTGTTTGCGTCGTTCGTTATGTTACTGAACTTCCAAAGATTTGGTAAGATGAAAGGTATGGGTAAGGTAGTGGAGTGGAGTATTCGTGACGAGTCTATGCACGTGGAAGGAAACTCTAAACTCTTCAAAGCATTTTGTGCAGAGCATGGACGTATTGTGGACGATGGGTTCAAACAAGACATATATAAGATGGCAAGGCAAGCAGTAAAACTTGAAGACAAGTTTGTTGACCTTGCTTATAAGATGGGTCAGATTGAAGGTTTGGAAACTCAAGAAGTGAAAGACTACATTCGTTACATCACAGACCGAAGATTATTGCAACTTGGTTTGAAACCAAACTACGGTGTCAAAGATAATCCTTTGCCATGGTTGGAGTGGGTATTGAATGGTGCTGATCACACTAACTTCTTTGAGAATCGTGTTACTGAGTATGAAGTAGCAGGTTTGACAGGTGGTTGGGATGAAGCATATGCATAACAAAGTAACAAGAGGAGAGCAAAAGAATGGCTGAAATCGTATACGAACTCATTTGTGATGGGTGCGGTGCTGATTATCAGATCAACTACGTTGACAACAATATAAATGATTATGTAGAAGAACCGATATATTGTCCGTTCTGTGGAACGGATGTTGACTTGAGTGATATTGATGATGGAGAAGAACAACAAGAATATGCCCCAAAAGTCGAGTACGAAACAAAGTGATGAATATGACAATCCGTGGACATTCAATGACAAACCATTTACAACAGAACAGATAGAAAAGTTCGTTGGATTTTGTTACGTTATTGAGTGTGCCATTGATGGTCGGAAGTACATAGGAAGGAAATACTTTTACAGTAGAAGAAAGACTAAAGGTAAATCTCGTCGTGTAAAGAGTGAATCAAATTGGAAGAGTTATTATGGATCGAATGATATTCTAAAAGAGATGGTCAAATACTACGGAGGTCAACACTTCCGTAGGGTCATCTTGTCCCTTCATATAACTGAGGGTGATTGTAATTACGAAGAAGTTAGATTGCAGTTTCATCATAATGTACTTGAGACAGATTTGTTTCTGAATGAAAATATCAATGGAAAGTGGCACCACAAACCCCAACATATAATTGAAGGTCGTTTATTGAATGAATGTTACAAAATTTAGGAATACATAATGCTTATATCATATACACATAATTTTATTTTTATCAAAACTAGAAAGATTGGTGGTACTTCGTTTGAGAAGTATATCATCGACAATCACTTTGATCCTGAAAAGGATAAGTCTACAGGATCAATAGTAGACAATTATCCATGGTACAACATGCCTAAAGAATCAAAGGGACATATGTCGTGGGGAAAAATAAAAGAGTTCGAACCAGAAGCAGAGACATTCCGTGTGTTTACGTTTGATCGTAATCCATGGGACAAGTGCGTGAGTCAATACTATTTTTTCAAAGATAAGATAAACACCATTCCTAAAGAAATGACATTCTCGCAGTTCTTGCAGAATCCTAGTAATTTGCCAGTAGACTCGCCAAGATATAAGAATGCAGTCAACTGCCTTATAATACGATGGGAAGATTTTAAAGAAGAACTGCCTGTAGTTATGGAGAAGGTTGGAATAAAACTTGACTTTGATGCCTTTTCAAAGTATAATTTAAAGTCGGGTATAAGAAAAGACAAACATTACAGTGAACTGTATACTGATAAAGATATAGAGATTGTTCGTAATGCATTTAAATGGGAAGTGGAGAATTTAAAGTATGAATTTGACGATCATAGATGATACCGCAGGACATCAAAAACTAAAATACAATCCTTTTATGCTGATTGTAGATCAGACTGTTCGTTGTAATGAGGCGTGTTTCTTTTGTTGGCGTAATGATCCAAAGAAAGTAAAGGAACAAACAAAAAAGGCAAACAAAGTATACGATATGCCTTTTGAAATGGTAAAGGAAATCATTGATCAGGGATCTAGGATTCCTTCGCTACATACATTCAATGTATGTGGTCCAATGGGTGATCCAACTGTAGTGGGTGATCTGGCAAGTCGTGGGCACTACGCACTACAAAAGGGATTTCCTAAAACAATGATGAACACTAATGCGGTGGCATTGGATGAACACGATCCTGAAGATTTACTACGTGCATTCAACGAGATTAAAGTTTCGCTTGATACGCTAGATGCAGAGAACTATAAAGTCATACACGGCAAACCGCACTTAGAACGTGTGCTCAATAACATCGTAAACTACTGGGATGTAAAGACTAAGAAGAATATCCCAGGAAATTTCAAAGCAAAGATTACAGTCAACGAAAAGAATGAAGCAGAGGTTGAAGACTTCAAAGCATGGTCTGAAAAACACGGAGTTCCTATTGAGTGGAAAAAGATTCATAGTTTTATTGACATTATGCCTGAACATGGTAATGATATTGGTGTGAAACTATGTGAGCAACCATACAAGACTATTAACATAAACTTCCGTGGCGAACTAACCACCTGTTGTATCAACTACAAACTAGAACCTGTATTTGGTAAGGTGGGTGTAGATGGTTCAATCAAAGACATTTGGGAAGGTGAGAAGTTTGAGACTTGGCGCAAAGAAAGAGAAGAGGGCATCTGTAAGGGGTGTGCTGGACTTGGCGGTAGATTGAAGTCTGCTGATCAATTGATGTCAGAGTATAATCAAATGGGTGAGGAAAAATTCAATGAGGTCTATTAAATTAAATGAAAAATGAAGATATATTCAAACCTATAGATTTTAATTTTGACCAAAACGCCATTCTAAAAGATTTGATGAAATTCGATTTATTCAAAAAAAGTTCTATTACCACGATTGCTTATGAAAATGGAAGAAGTATTATTGATACAGATAATTTTTTTGATTCGTATGACGATGTAACTCATTATGATGAGAATGGAGACTTAATTAAAAAACAATACAACACATACGTTATATACAATTTCACACATTTGCCTGACGTTTCTGAAAGCGAAAATGAAAGTTTTGTTGATACGTCTAGTGGTGGATATAGGGGAAAGCGACCCATATGGCATGTGCATGACACTGCGTGGAGTTGGAAAGAAAACACTCCGCAAAGTCTTATAGATACGGTAAATAAATTAGATTTAGAGTACGTCAGTTGTGTTAGATTGGTTGGTCAAGTTCCACCAAGTAAAGGAATTGTTCATGCTGATTCTAATTTTAAAGAGAATCTTAAATATTTTAAAAATGGTGGAGTTAGCATAACATTAAATGTAGCGCATGGTGATGGGCATTTACAATATCGATATAAAGAAAAACTATATACAATTGATGAATCAAAATATAAATGTTGGCACTTTAATGATGCTGTCCAACACAGAACTACAAAAATTACAAGTCCTAGAGTACAGATAAGAGTGTTTGGAAAAAGAAAATATGAAAACTATTAAATTATTTGTAGGATGTGCTCCTAACGGAGAAGATGCTGAAACACAAATGGTGCTGGAATATACTGCTAGGAAACATAGTAGTATGCCGATTGACATAACTTGGATGAAACACGAGACTGAAGGTTTCTGGTCAGGTTGGAAGAGTGAAACTTGGGCAACTCCTTTCAGTGGTTTCCGTTGGGGTATCCCTGCTGCTTGTAATTATATTGGCGAAGCAATATACATGGACAGTGATATGATTGTCTTGGGTGATCTTGCTGAACTGTGGAATGCACCATGGCAAGACTCAGCAATTATACAGATGAAAGGTGATTGGAGAACTTGCGTAGCAAAGTGGAACTGTCAACGTGCTGGGCAAGTAATACCTAACATCGAACAAATCAAATCTGTATCAACCTCACACAATCAGTTGTTTACTGCATTGACACAAAGACCGCATCTACAACAGACGTTTGATCGTCAGTGGAATAACTTTGACGGTGAGAATGACGAGCTACACGAAATCAAAATACTTCACTACACAGACATGGCATCGCAGATGCATCTGAAGCGAGCAATACCTCGTTTACAATCTGAGGGCAGACGTCACTGGTATGATGGAGAAGTCCGAGAGCATCGCAGAGCGGACGTACAAGAGTTGTTTGATAGGTATTACAAGGAGGCAATAGACTCTGGTATGAAAGTGACTGATTATTATTCTCTTGACTCCAAAGACTGGATAGGGTATACTAAAGAGAGTCAAAAAGATTACAAAGCAAATAACGGATTCGACGGATCTCAAGGACAATAATATGATATATGGTGAACTCCCAACCACAGGCGCAGTATTTGCTGCTTGTGATTCGAAATACTTTATGGATCACGGTGGTCCATTTCTTTATTCTGCATCTGAAAACAGATTCAATGTACACATACATGTAGTCAATCCTACTGATGAAGTGTTATCCTACGCAGCAATACTTTCATCGACCTCACAGACTCATACTACGTTTACATTTCATGACGCAGACCTGAGTAAACTAAGTGATGAAGAACGAAGAGCATATTATGCTTGTGCTCGTTTTCAAGTTGCACCACATTTGCTAAGATTTGCTGAGCGACTATTAGTGTTGGATATCGATTGTTTGATAATGCGTCCGTTCGACTTTCCAAGTAAACCAATCGGATATTTCCCACGTGAGTCTCTCCCAGGAACTACAGGATGGGAAGCAGAAGGAACCAAAGTTGCAGCAGGCGCAGTTTACTTCGGCAAACATGCAACAGCACAAAAGGTTTGTACAGCAATCGGTCAGGCGATCGATAAATTGCCACTACAATGGTTTAACGATCAGATCGCTTTGAGTCATGCAATGAAACAGTTACCTGATGAGTATGTTGAGAAGTTTGATGGCGAGTTTATGGATTGGGAGTTTAAAGAAGGAACTGCCATATGGACTGGTAAAGGTCCAAGGAAATACGACAATCCAACATACGTTGCTGAAAAGAATCGTATGGACAAGGCAAAGGAATACATAAAGGATAAGAAAACTGTTATTCTCGCTCCACGATTAGATCTTATGTTCAAACGCAGTGGTGTGGATTATGCTAAAGGTAGTATTGAACCAATAAGAATACATTGGGGAAACTTTGTTTCTAAACTTGTGGAAACGTCTGAAGATCCCATTGTTATTCAATCACCTCGTTGGTTCTTCAATAATACTATATGTGATTACTTTGAATCATCAACTACAATATATGTTCCTCACTCTGAAAAGAAACAATGGGATGGAGGAACTAACTGCAAGTATTATATGCAAACTGTATTTCCATGGTTGTTTACAATCGATAATGTCGGTTGGGCAGGTGGTTCTCTGTACAAAGACTCATTTGATCCGTTAGACAATCGTTATGGCACTGCATTTGAAAGGATGAAAGAATATATAGAAAAGGGTAACACTAAATTCAAGCATCTACAACCAGATGCTGAATGGAATCCTGAAGAGGAATATGTATTCATGCCACTACAATTACCGCATGACGAGACTATCAAGTATCACAGTGATGTGACTGTGCCTGAAGTAGTCAAGGCAATGTGTGAGTGGGCAGATAATGGTGGTAAGAAAGTGGTGTTCAAAGGACATCCAGTAAACATTGGTTCGATGGAACCATTAGTAGAAATAATAAAGCAATACAAAAATGTGCAGTATGTAACTGATGTTGATATCAACGAAGGAATCAAAAAGTCACTTGCTGTATATGTGGTGAACTCAGGAACAGGACAAGAATCAATGCTCCATGAAAAACCTGTAGTCACTTTTGGTCGTTGTGATTACGAAGCAGCAACTATAAATGGAAATATCGACAAGCTTGAAGAAACTTGGAATCTTGTCGAACAGGATGACCACGATAAACGAATACAGCTGTACACTAATTGGTATGATTGGTTTGTAAACAAAGCAACATTCAACACTAAAAAAGGATAACAAATGCGTAAAATTCTAACATCACTAGCAATCGTTGCATTTTTAGCAGTTTCTCAAGGATGTGCACATCAAAAAGACGATTTTCCATACATTCAGTAAACTATTTTCAAAAACCCTTTGAAAACAACAAGTTATAAGTCATTGATTATAAACGCGAATTGAAAATAATTTGTAAGTCATTGATTCTATTGAGCATTTAGTTTGTCCAAAAGCTTGACTAATTTCGTAATAGGAGTATAATTATACGTATTGATTGAGAAAAAAGAGAGGAAGTAAATATGATACGTTTAATAGTTGGTTTGATTTTAGTTTTAGGTGGTGCAGGTTCTGTTGTTGATACTATACCGACACTGAATGCACTTATGTTTGTGTTGTTGGGTTTTACTTTGATGGGTTGGACTATCGTAGATGGTTCTGTTGCTAAACAAATGGAGAGAAAATAATATGGCATTTGTTACTGTATTTCATGATGATGTTGCTATCGCTATTGTTGACGCTGGCAAAAAAAGTGGTTCGACTGCACTTGAACATGCTTATATGTCCACACAAAATATCGACGGAAGTTGGAGTATTGAAGTGACTCAAGGTTCAATGTACCGACAAGATGTCAAACTTCTTATCTGTAATGATGTTGAAGGTGGTATAGAACTTGGACATCGGTCTACCATGACTGGTGACACTATGATTATGGAGGGTCAACGTTTTGAAGTTGCACCATACGGATATGAGGTGCTTGCCTAATGTCTGCCATTAAACAAATTTTATCAGATGTACAAGAAAGACTTGAAGAGTGTGGTGCTAGACCAGACTTCGACAAGATTGCTAGTGACGTTGGTTGCCCTACAATGTGGGTTGTCAATGAGTTTGAAAACATGCAACAATTAGATTTTGGATATTATGGAGAGGATTATTAAAATGAAAAAATTACTTACAGTTGGATTATTAGTTATTGCAGGATCAGTATCTGCTGCACAGTATGCTACTGTTGTCGGATCACAAGAAGTTATGGGATCACGAAGTATTCCTTCGCAGTCTTGTAGTAATGTACAAGTTCCTGTATATGGAAGTGCACCATCAAATGGTGGTGTCATCGGTGGTGTTGTTGACAGAACCTTTGGTTCAACTAGTGGTTTAGTTGGTGCGATTGTTGGTGGTGTTGTCGGCAGTCAAGTTGGTGGTGGTTCTGGTAAAGATTGGGCAACTGCTGCAGGTGCTGTTATTGGTGCGCAAGCAGGTGATGCTCGTTCTAGAAGACACAATCAGGTTATCGGTTACAACACCAGAACTCAGTGTCAACAAGTTGTGACCAATGTTCAAGAAGTATCAGGATACCACGTGACTTACGAGTACAATGGAATGTACTTCACTAAGTTCATGAAGTATCGTCCAGTTATGGGTTCGAAAGCACCTGTAGATATTAATGTTAGATAAGGGATATAGATGTCAAAGATGAAAATGAGTTTAGAAGATTCTTGGAGGAAAAGTACCGCAGGCAAGAGAACTTCTATCGGTGGAGCAAGACCAAAAACTGCATCAATGAATAAAGGTTACAAGCGCAGTTACAAGAAGTATCGTGGACAAGGTAGATAATGGATTTCATTCTAAAAAGTTATCACTCGGACAAAATTGCTTTTCTCTTTGAGATAATCAGTTTTGTTTTCACGGTTGTTGCTAGTTTTATGTTGGCAACAACTGCCGATAATCCTCAGATGGAATATATCTATCCTCTGTTTTTTATTGGATCGGTTACTGGTGCGTATGCTTACTATAGAAGGTCACTCGCCTTTCCTATGTTTCTCGTCGCATACTTCTCTGTGATGAATATATATGGGTTTGGAGTATCATTAGGAGCGTGGTAATGAGTAAACAGTGGCACGGCGGTAAAGGTGATGCAGTAAGGAAACATGATGCCATCAAATACAATGATGGGTGGAGTCGTATCTTTGGTAAGAAGTGCGTTATCTGCGGCAATAAAATAGACGTCAACTGCGGATGGAGTAGTTGTAAACAAGCAAATGTGATAGAGGATCTAAATAATGGAAAGAAAAGAACTAATCAGCAAACTTAGAGAAGGCGATGTATCAGTAACTTTCACTAAAAAAGATGGCACGGAACGTGTAATGAAATGCACGTTGAAGGAAGATGTTGTTCCTTCAGTCGAGTCTTCAAAGAAAGAAAATGTTGGTGTCGTTGTAGTTTGGGATACTGAAAAGAATGCGTGGCGTTCGTTTAGAATGGATTCAATAACAAATGTGGTGTGATAATGAGTTTGAATATAATAGATGATACAGAAAAAGTAGAACTTGGACCATCCAAAGACGGCACTTATACTGGTGCTATGGGTGGTACTGAGATGATGAATAAAGCATTACACGATCGTGTCGATAATGCACTACTTGAAGAGTTCAACATTATCAAGTCTCGTGTTCGTTGGACTGATCCCAAGAAAAAGAATATTCTTTGGTTGCATGACACTTGGAATGATCCAGAGTCTAAGCATCTACAAGAAGAAGATTCGATCAAGCGATTCGCTAAGCTGGTATTCGTATCCAACTATCAACTGGCAACCTATAACATGGGTCTCGGAGTCCCATATCACTACTCTACGGTGTTGAGAAACGCCATCGACCCCATTACCCTATCAAAAGAAGATAAGGGTGTAGAGGGTGATGTAGTGCGTATCATCTACCATACCACGCCACATCGAGGTCTTAATCTACTCGTTGCAGCAGTGACCGAGATCGCTAAAAAACTTGGTGATAAGGTTCATTTAGACGTCTTCTCGTCGTTCGAGGCGTATGGATGGAAGGAACGTGACCAACCATACGAGGAACTGTTCCAGTCCATTAGAGAGCATCCTCAGATGACCTATCATGGGTTCCAACCTAATGATGTGGTGCGTGACGCATTGAAGAAGGCGCATATCTTCGGTTATCCTAACACGTGGCCAGAAACATCTTGTATTGCTGCAATCGAAGCAATGAGTGCTGGTTGCGAGATCGTTTGTCCTAATCACGCTGCATTACCAGAAACAACTGGACATTGGGCAAGAATGTATCAGTTTAGTGAGGATCAAAATACTCACGCTAATTTATTCGCTAACCAGTTATTTGCAGCAGTTCAAGATTACTGGGACGAGAACAATCAAAGAAAACTTTCGTTCGCCAAGAACTGGACTGACAATTTCTACAATTGGGATCTACGCGCAGCAGAGTGGACTAATCTACTCCAAAGTCTAAAAAACTTGACCTGACAATCGTTATGGACTATAATATAGTTTCATTAATTTTAGAGAGATGATATGGCAGAACGAAAAAAGATAAGACGTGCACGTAAACCAATGACTCCTGAACAAAAGGAAGCAGCAGTTGCACGACTAGCAAAGGCAAGGGAAGAGCGAGCGAAAAACAATCCACCTGAGTATAAATCTATCCACCCATCAGTGTTAGAACTGGATGATGAGAAAACACTTTGCATGAAGAATGTAAAGCAGTGGATCAAAACTCAAAGAGAACTTCTTGCAGTTGCCAAGCAAGAGGAAAGAAAAAATGTTCCAAAAGCAAGAGCAAAAGTCTATTCAATACAAGGATACATTCGCAATATGGAATCATATCTCAGAACTGGTGTTTGGTCTAATCTGTATTATGGAGAATATGAAGATCAGGTGATGAAAAACGTTTGTATCAAAATGGCTTATGACGAAGATGGGAATGCATCTAGAAATGTCAATACATACTACGCTGACATAGGTGGTGAGTGGACTTATGAAATGGATAAATCGGAAAGAAAACTGCGTGGATGATACTGTAACAGTGTATTGGGCACCAATGGCACCACAGATGTTGCCCAAAGAAGGAGAAGAAACTGAATGGACAGATTATCAGAGATGGTCGTATCCTGTAACGTCATGGTATGATCCATATCCAATAGCACATAATTTTAAACATTGTACAAATGAAGCAAACTTTAAAGTTTGTCCTGCTTATGTAGATTCAGTAAAAAATACTTATGCCTTGAAGTTCCCATTTGATTACGACTTAAATTTTGATTGGGAAAAACAATACATACATTCAAGTTTTTTTGATCAAAAATGTTTTGACAATCACGTTTGGTTTAGAGATTTAGATAATAAATTGATCACACTCAAATTCAATTATATTTTCTTTACGGAAGAAGAATCTCTCAATCTTGAATGTTTGCCTGCATACACTTCAGATAATAACTTTATAAACAGCACTGTAATTATCCCTGGAGTTTTTGACATAGGGAAATGGTTTTAGACCAATCGATTGCACTTTCATGGTAAAAACAAAATAGTTGACACCATAAAAAATGAAAAGAGGGTGATCAGTGGAGTCATACTAGATTTCATACTAATAAAAAAGTTAAACTACAAAAATTTTTTTATAATAAAAAGTTAGATTTTTTGTCACAAAATTTAGTAGGTGTAAGAGATTATAAAACCCCTAAAGCAAACTCATGGGAATATTATTATGATACATTCGATAGGTCAAAATTAAAAGATTATATTTTAAATGAGATAAAACAAAAATCTATTATGAGTAAAATTGTAAATATTAAAGATAAAAGATTATCAAAAGAGTTAGATGATATTGATTTAGAAGTACAGAAGATTAATGATTTGTTGAATGCACTATTGGCAAATGTTACAATGATGTTAGAGCAGTATGGATTAGAAGAGCGAGATGAGAACTTCTCCAAGAACTTCTACTACGTTGCTGAAGCACTTAGGTCTTTGGTGTTATCACACTTTAAGATCAACCACCCATTCCAAGAACTCGTAGAAAAGTCGGTTGCAGTAGAGTGGGATGCTGAAAGAAACAGTTGGAATCTAAGGTGGGACGAGTTATTTCTTAAAAAGCTTGACCTTTTGGACAAACAGTAGTAAAATGGGTATTCAAATTAAATAAATGGAAAAAGAATGCTCATATTAGACTTGAATCAGGTTATGATTAGTAATCTGATGGTATCTCTGAATCGGGAACCAGATGTAAACGAGGACTTGGTAAGACACATGATCCTCAACTCTATACGGATGTATAGAAATAAGTTCACTAAAGAATACGGTGAATTGATTATTGCTTGTGACGATAAGAACTATTGGCGCAAGGATATCTTCCCTTACTACAAGGCGCATCGTAAAGAAGATCGTAAAGCATCATCACACGATTGGAATAAGATCTTTGATTGCCTAAACAAGATACGTGAAGAACTTAAACAATATTTTCCTTACAAGGTGATTCAAATAGAACGTGCGGAAGCAGATGATATTATTGGTGTGATCACAAAGAAGTTTGGAGTGTATCTAAATAATAAAAGCACGGAAAAGGTTTTGATACTTTCTGGTGATAAAGACTTTGGTCAACTACAAAAGTATTTGAATGTTGATCAATACAGTCCAGTGTTGAAGAAGTGGATACGCATACAAGATCCACATCGGTTTCTTCGTGAACATATCATGAAGGGTGATAGAGGTGACGGTATTCCTAACTTCCTATCTGAAGACAGCACTATCATCAGCAAGAAACGACAGAAACCTTTGGCATCTAAGAAAATAGATATGTGGATAGACTTAGAACCTGAGAAGTTTTGTAATACAGAAATGATTAGAAACTATCGAAGGAACGAAGCATTAGTTGACTTGGAACAAGTTCCTGTTGAGATATCTGAAAAGATATTAGAACAATACGAAAACTGCAAACCTGCGAAACGCAGCGGTCTACTGAACTACTTTATTAAAAACAGACTGAAAAACTTAATGGATGTAATTGGAGAATTTTGATGAGACTATCATTCTATGAAATATTTGAACAAGTAGGAAAAGCAAAAACAAAATCGGAAAAACAAGAGATCTTGCGCAAACATAGTGGTGCATCACTAAAGCAGATTCTTGGAATGACGTATAATCCAAACGTCAAGTGGTTGTTGCCTGAAGGCGATCCACCATACAAACCATTGGAGTCTAGCACCGATATGCAAGGCAGACTAGAATCAGAGTTGCGTCGTTTACATTTGTTTGTAGAGGGTACGAGTGATACGCAAAGGAATCTAAAACAGACTCGACGTGAGCAACTGTTTATAGAGTTGTTAGAAACCATTGATCCAGGTGATGCTAAGGTATTGATAGGAATGAAGGACGGTAAGTTGCCATTTAAGGGACTGACAAAGAAACTAGTAGCAGAAACGTTTCCTAAGTTGTCAACTGATTGGTGAAAAGAAGATAGGAGTTTGTTGTGGGTAAAAGTCGTAAACGATTCAAAGAGTATATTGAAGAAACTGACTTTCCGAAAAAGAAGATCAAGAAAGAAAGTAGACACAATATAAAAAGTCATTTGAGAAGTTTAATTGATGAAGAAGATTGGGAAGAATTAGAAAATGAGCGACAACAAGATAGCATTCATAATCGGGAACGGTAAGTCTCGACAAGCAGTAGATCTATCATCCCTTGTTGGCAAGGGAACTATATTTGGATGTAACGCTTTGTATCGAGAGTTTGAAGAATTTAATTATCTAGTAGCAATAGATGATCGAATGATAAAGGAGTTGAGTTCAATTGCAACTTATGAACCACACATTTTATCTCGTGGTCAGATGATTATTCCACATGAAGACGAACGATGGGAGTCTGCCGAATACTCACCGCATCGCCGACGATCTAATGCTGGCATGAATGCAATGAATGAGGCAATTCGTAGGGGACACAATGTTCTCTATTGTTTAGGGTTTGACTTTATATTAGAAGGAGAGAAATCAATTGAAAACGTCTACGCAGGAACTAAAAACTATGAACCTCATACTCAATCTAATACCTCCGATAACTATTTTCGTGTCAGGTATTGCGATTGGTTTGTCAATCAGCATGATGACGTAAAGTTTGTTTTCGTAGTACCAGATAATGTTGCTACGAAACCAATGGAGTCAAAAAATATTATTGGCATGAAAATGTCTACATTTAATAATAAAATTGACTAAATAATTATATCGTTCACCCTTTTTGGGCGGAAGTAGACTACTCAGTCGAAGGAACGCATTATCATCGTTCATCTCGAAAGAGACGGAAGTAGGTAATGTTACCGAAGGAACGCACCTAACTGTAAAAAGGAGGGTGTTATGAACTTGTGGACACAATACTGTCGGAAGCAAGCGAGCACAGATCAGAGAAAAGAGCAATTTGCTTTAAATACTCTGTATCGAATGCTTGATCTAAAAACAAAGAAGGGATAAATTATGTCGTTTGAATGGGGAATTATCTTCTTAGGATCTTTCGCTTGCTGTGCGTACTTCTCGTACAATTATGGTTTCAAGGACGGATCTACGTTTGGAATGGAATCAATTCTCCAAAACCTTCATGACAAAGGTCTCATTGAGCTTGACGAGACCGACGAGTCATAAAAATTAAACTTTCTCGGTTTTCCCTGTGGAATCAATAGGTTATAAGTCATTGATTCTACAGGGTTTTTCAAAATAATTCAAAATAATTCCTAAGTCATTGATTTCATTGAGCATTTAGTTTGCTCAAAAGCTTGACTCAGACCCCATTATACTATAAAATGGTTGTATTGATTGTGAAAAAAAGAGAGGAAATTATATTATGAAAATCAACACTACCGCTATTGAACTTTTTACCACTAAAACTACCAAGCTCGTTGATGATGTATTGACTGCTCGTGGTTTGTCAAAAATGTACCACTCGTGTGACGCTAATGAATACAATATTGATTGGCACTCTGGTACTATGTTTGTCAAAGGTGTGAACCGATATGATATGCTTGCTGTTAAAGATAGCGTTGAAAAGTTCACTGACATGACGTTTTGTAGAATTGGCAGAAGTAATGAATTTGCCATTGACTTTAAATAATTGAGAGAGGAAAATATATTATGAATTTATGGGTTGATACTTATTCAGTAAATGCAGATCGTGGTGAGATGGAACTTGATCCAGGATTTAAAGAAAAATCTATTCTTGAGCAATTAAATGTTGTAATTGACTCTGGGATGATAGATCCAGTCAAAGATAAAATCAAACGATTTAAACAAATTACTAGAGTTATTACTGATGACGGTGACGTTATCAAGGTCAGTGCTGCTGAAGCATTAGAGATACGCGAGACTGTAATTGGGATTCATCCTAAAGATCGTCTAGATGCGTTGAAGCAATTACAGACTACTGAAGGCATGAAGCAAGTCTTAAACTATATTCGCAAGGGCAAGAAATGATGAGGAATATGATTTCTGATAAAGTCATACTTGTAGATTGTGATGGTGTTCTCTGTGATTGGTTGTATGCTTTTGATCAGTGGATGCAGAGACATGACTATAAAGTAGTCGAACCACACTTATATAAAGTTGGTGATCGTTTCAATCTGACTCATAGAGAAGGCAACAAACTATGTAGAATGTTTAATGAGTCTGCGTGGATTCGCAAACTGCCTCCTCTGAGAGATGCGATCAAGTATGTTCGCAAGTTGCATGAGGAACATGGATATGTGTTTCGATTGATTAGTTCTTTGAGTAATGACGAATATAGTCAGCATCTAAGAACTAAAAACTTGCGAGAGTTATTTGGTAGCACAGTATTCGAGAGATATACTTATTTGGACACTGGTGCTGATAAAGATGAAGCATTGAATGAATATGAAGGAACACGATGTTGGTGGATAGAAGACAAACCAGAGAATGCAGAGTTGGGTCATAGACTCGGACTGTCCTCGATACTTGTCAACCACCCACACAATGCTGACTATGAACCAAATGGTTTCAACCGAGCAGATAACTGGGAAGAAATCTACTGTCTAATAGTTGGTGCGTAAAGAATTGACCCAACCATGGGTTAATGGTAGAGCATTTTGCTCAATTTTATAAACTTGAAAAAAGGTAATACATTATGTCACAAAAAGCAAAAGTACTCGCAGCATTACAATCAGGTCAAGAGTTAACTAACAAGCAGATTACTGCGAAATTTAAAGTTAAGAATGCTCGTGCTCTGATCTCGCATCTTCGCGCAGAGGGATATTGCGTTTACGGCAACACCAAAGTAAACAGCAAAGGTCAAAAAACACTAGTCTTCCGTATCGGTAAGCCAAATCGTGCCATGATTGCTGCTGCATACTCAGTACTAGGTTCTAGCGCACTTTAATAGGTAAAAAACCCCCACTTCGGTGGGGGATCATTCATTATGAGGAAAACTATGATAGATCATTATGTACCAGAGGTGACGTTTAGAACCAGAGTGCGTGATGAAAGCATTGAAGGTGATAATCCATATCGTTGGCAAGATATGACGACGGATGATTACTTTGCGAACAAGAGAGTAATTTTGTTCTCACTTCCTGGTGCATTCACGCCAACGTGTTCTACATTTCAGTTACCAGATTTTGAGAAGTTGTATCCTGAGTTTCAAGCAAAGGGAATCGACGATATCTACTGCATGTCAGTAAATGATTCTTTTGTTATGAACGCATGGGCGAAGTCGCAAGGACTAAAGAACGTGAAAGTGATTCCAGATGGTAGTGGAACATTTACTCGCCACATGGGTATGTTAGTTGACAAGGATAACTTAGGATTTGGTATGCGATCTTGGCGTTATGCTGTTGTTGTAGAGAACAAGATTATCACTCATTGGTTTGTCGAAGCAGGTAAAGAAGACAACCATGGTGCTGATCCTTATGGTGAAAGTTCACCACAAAACATTCTGTCAGTATTATAACATGAGAATGTCTCTAGATGAAGAAGTAGAGTTGTTGACAATCACTGCCGAAGAGTGTGCTGAAGTTGCGCAAGTATGCGCTAAAGGTATTCGATTCGGTTGTGAGGGTCAAACACTCGATAATCTAGAGAAAGAAATAGGTGATCTGTTGTGCATGGTCGGGTTACTAGATCAGTATGGTTTAATTGATATAAGTAGTATTGATAAACATATAAAATCGAAGGCAAAGAAGTTGTTGCAGTACTCTAACTTGGAGGAACTCGAACTATGAACAAAGATATTCTATATGCATTTGGAGCAGTCGTAGCATTAATATTATTGCATGCAAGTGTCGGTCATGCTCAAGAGATTAGATTGGAACCTGATAAGCAACACAAACCTGCTGATTGCTTTCCTTTGATGTATACATTAGATGGTCTTCTTGAACAGGAATTGCATGTTCTATGGCAGTCAAAAAATGAAAATGACGGACATGGGAACAACATAGTTTTATTTACACATGATGTAACCAGTGAATGGGTCATGTTGGAAATGAACGAAGAATGGGCATGTGTGCTCGGATCGGGAAACGATTTTTATTTGTTAGGAAATAGATATGGAAAAGGAGAATCATCATAATGAATAACTTATGGTATGTAGCATTTGCAGTTGCATGTTTTACTAATCTATCGCCTGCGTTCGCTGGAGTTCCAGATAAACCATACGCAGAGATTCTTGCAGGAAAGAAGTATTGTCTTGCATGTCACAACGTCAATGTGAAGATGGTTGGTCCAGCATATAAGGATGTTGCTGCAAAAGGTGAGGATGTTGATGTTCTTGTCAACTCTATCCTCAAAGGTAGTGGTGGGAAGTGGGGACAGATTCCAATGCCACCACAAGCAGTAACAGAAGAAGAAGCACGAATTTTAGCAGAGTGGATCTTAGGATTGTAAATGTTTTCTATTTTGAAACGGAGCAAGAAACTTGTTCTAAATTGTTATACTTCCAGTATTAATGTTTACGAAACAGCAAAACCTGATTTCTCAAGCAATTTTTTGCCTGAATGGTGGAAAGAATTGCCACAGTATTATTATGACGAATCAGAAAAAGCAGTAGAAAACAACAATGATTTTTTTCCAACTCCAACGATGAAAGTTTGTGATGGAATTGTAAAATTTTATTCAAAAGGAATAATAATTCCATTGTGGTCTGATTTAATGGTCGAAATTGGAGGAATGGGTTCAGATTATCTTCGATGGCAGTTTGCTGATAAAATATCCGAGGCGAAGCAACATAACATGGGACAACTAGGAAATTATTTAGATGAGAAAGAATATTGTCATTTAAAACTGATTTCTCCATGGGCAATACATTGTGATGAAGAATCAGAATTAATTTGGACTGATCCTTGTTGGAATACTCTTAAACAATATCACTACAAAATACTTCCAGGAATTATATCATATAAGTATATTTCTTCATCTCACATTAATATGTTGTTCAATAGAGAACATATGAACAAAAGAATCATGATAGAACATGGAACTCCAATGGCACATTTAATTCCTGTTACTGACAGAAAAATAGAATTAAAGCATCACCTAGTGAGTAGAGATGAATGGATTTCTATTAGAAATAGATATCCTACAGAAAAGTTCTACAAAAGTTTTTATTATCGAAAGAAATTATTAAGAAAGCAAGAAGCAGAAAAAAGTAAATGTCCATTTAGTAAACTGATAAAGAGGTAATATGAAACATGGTAAAGTGTGGGGTCAAACGGAACTTGTGCATTCTAATAGTGCACTTGAGTTCCATCGTATTGAATACAAAGCAGGATACAAATGCTCAGAGCATGCACACAAACATAAGTGGAATGGATTCTTTGTAGAGTCTGGAGTAATGATAGTTCGTGTGTGGCAAGATGATCAGGGATTAGTAGACACTACCATACTCAATGCAGGAGACTTTACATCAGTTGCTCCTGGAAAAGTGCATCAGTTTGAAGGAGTCCAAAGTGGTGTAGCATTTGAACTCTATTGGGCAGATGCTTTAGATCCTAGTGATATTGTGAGAAGGACGTCTGGGAGTAAAGCATGAAATCAAATGAAATAGTTAGATTGGATGCATTTCCAATTCCTGTTTCGATTGGAACTTTAGGAGAAGCATCTCGTGATTTGAATCGACAACTTTGTGAAGATGCAGAAAAGGCATTTCAAGAAGTAGAGGTTGAGGAACGCACTGGAATTGGTATCAAGCAAACTATTTCTGGATTAGAAAATTATTATGATTCGTATATGACATTAGGCAATATTTTAACTGAATATGCGAAACCTGTGATCTTAGAAACTGGAACACAAAACACTGACGTGAATGCAGAGTTTTTTTGGGTAAACGAAAACACAAGCAGTACTGCATTTCATATGCCACACTCTCATCAACTAGATGGATACATGTGGACAGGTGTTTATTTTCCATCATCAGGATGGTCTAATGGTGAATCAATATCTGACAATCAAAACTTGAATTCTAATGTTCCGATTGCAAGTAAGACTCAACCAACTCCAGGAGATCTAACTATTTTAGATCCACTACAGTTTGTAAAAACTGGAACAGCATCTAAAAGAACAAATAGATATCCATATTGGGGTAATCCTATATGTGTCACTCCGCAAGAAGGTGCTATCGTATTGTTTCCAACTTATCTTCCGCATTTAGTCACACCAACTGAAAAGGATAACTTCAAAAGATTGAGTATCGCATTTTATGTTCGTGTTCATACAGGTGATGGTGGTATAGATAAATGAAATCCAAAGTAAAACTAGATGATATCACTCGTGAGATAAGTCGATCGTTTGATTATGAGTTTGATGGTGAGACTGAATTTACACCACCAACAATATCTGCGATTGAGAAAACCTCAGTTATTGGTGAGGAATGGTCTATTGGACTTATTGTTGGTCCCTCTGGTTCTGGTAAGTCTACTATGTTGAAAGAGTTTGGTAGTGAAGAGCAGATACAATGGGAAGGTGATAAGGCAGTCTGCTCTCACTTCAAAGATACCGAAGACGCACAAGAAAGATTATGTGCTGTCGGATTCAATACAATCCCTGCTTGGATGCGTCCATTTCATTTACTCTCTAATGGTGAACAGTTTCGTGCTAATCTAGCAAGACGTTTACAAGACAATGCGGTCATTGACGAATTCACTTCTGTCGTTGATCGTAATGTTGCAAAGAGTTGTTCACTTGCAACACGTAGATACATTGATCAAAAAGGTTTGAAGAACATTACTTTCGCAACATGTCATTACGACATCGTTGAGTGGTTGCAACCAGATTGGGTATTCGATACCGCAACTGGTTCAGTAACTACAAGGGGGTCACTTCAACGACCCGAAATTTCTGTGGAAGTCATACCTTGCAACGTCAAAGCATGGGAACTCTTCCGCAACCATCACTATCTCAGCGGAGACCTCAATAAAAGTTCACGGTGTTTCCTCGCAGTCTGGAACGACGTCCCTGTGGGATTTGGTGCCGTGATTGCTTTACCGTCTGGTACTCTAAAGAATGCATGGCGCGGTCATCGCACTGTCATTCTGCCTGACTTTCAAGGAATGGGTATCGGTGTTCGATTGTCTGATTGCATTGGTGAGATTATGATGAGTGAGGGTAAGAGATATTTTTCTAAGACTGCCCACCCAAGACTTGGTGAATATCGTCAATCATCTTCCAAGTGGAGAGGAACTTCGCACAATCTTTCTGATAGAAGAGACTATATGTGGAATATGTCAGATAGAAAATATAGTCAATCTTTAAGAATGAAACATCAACACAGACTTTGTTATGCACACGAGTACATTGGATCATGATCGCGCCAAGCATCCCATCAGAAACAGGTAGTCTATTTCCATCATATTTTACTCTAATTGTGATGGGAATACTAGAAATTTCATTCATTTGCCTCTTCATATACGGTTTTTCCAAACTTTTTT
>FUIF01015369.1_pt1 | contig 27511 bp, 35 predicted proteins | sample 1003461 | NCBI WGS metagenome assembly FUIF01 (sample SAMEA80401918, study PRJEB19352) | marine metagenome
TCCCACTCGGCCGAGCCCTGCTCTACGTCGACGATAATCATGCGTTCGCCCTCTTCGCTTCGGCGGCCCGAACAATGTCACGGTACTTGGCGACCGGGATTTGGGCAGTGCGCTCAATTTCCTTGCCGCACATCTTGCTCACCCATCGGAAGAACTTGTCCCGGTTGAATTCCGGCACTTCCTGCAACAGCGACTCAAGGTCGTCTGCTTGGTCGTCAGAAATCAGTTCATCGGACTGCGCGGGACCGGCTGGCTCGATGCCATCGGTATCGGCGTCAGCCGTCATGATTCCGAGCGCTGAGCAGAACGCGTTGCGGCGCCCGTAGGTAATCGTCGCACCTGTCTTTTGCGCGTCCATTGGCTTTCGGGATGTCGGCCATCGGCATCCGCGCACTGCTTGAATGCGTACCGCCGCCGATGTGCGTGATGGTGCAAGTAACGACCACCGCGCCGGACTCGTCTGTCGTATCGAAGTGATAGGACAACCCGTGCTCGTGCTGCAATCCCTTGACCTGCATCACAATGGTCTCCAGCGGCGCGTACTTGTACTTAATGCGCCCTTGGTTATCGGGAATGCCCTTGGCTTTGATAATCACCGGGCACGCGTGCTGGAAGGCGGCCAGCGCCGCGTTCAGTGCGCGCTTGGCCTGACGGTCCTCTTCCTCGCGATGCATGTCCAGTAACTGGCGCATCGAATCGACGTCAATCTGATTGCCCGCTTGCGTAAGCGACGCAATGATGCTGATGGGCGTTAGAGGCTGGCTGCTAACCTCCGCCAGTTCGGAGGCTTGGCGCACGACCATATCGCCGCTTTCAACGTCTTCCTGCGGCCTGCTATCCATGCGCCAAACCTCCGGCCTGCGCCCCCTCGGCTGGCCCGTCGTGTTCGATTGGGTTCGTGTCTTCGACGTAGTAAGACACGTCGGCGTCAAGTTCTTGGCGGATGCGCTTTTCGCATTCAGCCGCGGCATCGCCGAAGAATTGGAACTCGTCAACGAGCTCATCGTGTTCCGCGTCTGAGTTCTTTTGGATTTTGTATAGACCCCACATAAGTGCTCTCTCCTTACAGGTCGTCCGGGTGGATTAGCGCGTCGAGGCAGTGCACTCGGCACATCTCATGCGCGCTCAGGTAAGCGTCACGCAGTCGGTTGACGTGCTCGATGCTCACTCGGAAGTCGGCACGGTCGCCAATCATTGCTTTGGTGAAGTCGGCGCCCATCAGCGGCCAGTGCGCGTCAATGTCGAGCGCCATCATTTGCTCGACCGTCATGTGCGAGCGTTCGAAAAACCGCTCAATCTCTTGGCGCTTGGCCTCTGCGTCCCGGTCGATGGGGCCACGGCAACGCTCGCAATCAGCGGCGCCACACATCCCATCTAGGCAGCGACCAAGGTCAGCGTCGCCCACTAGTGGCGCGCCTCTGCGCTGGTGTTGTGTTCGTGGTGGTCGGGCGTTGCTTTGGCGTCGATGGCGTCGATCATGTCGATCGTCATGCCGTCGAAGAGGTCGCCCGTGTGCTCGTCCTGAGTTGGTTCGATGGGCTGGTTGCAGTGCGGGCAGTGAGTGGCCGTTAGCATCTGTCGTTGCCTGTCGTTACTTGTTGTGGAGGTAAGGGTACGTAAGTTTTACTTTCTTTGTCAAGCAAAACTTTACTTGCGATTGTAAGCAAAACCCGCCAGCAACAAGCAACCGGCAAAAAGAAACCCGCTCAATGGCGGGCCGATGGGGCGCTCAGGTTCGGGCTACTTGCGCCAGCGAGGTCGGCGCCGCATGTCGATCACGACGCCACAGAATCTATCGAACTCACTCACGATGCGGATGGGGTCTGGATAGTCTTTGTTGATGGCCTTGAGGTATGCGCGGGTGCCTTCCATGACAAACCGCTTGAGGGTGACGTCGTCGGTCTCGGCGTTGCGCACGACCACGTCCCTGCCCTGCTCGGGCTGGACTTCCGGGTCGACAATGATCACGTCATCTTCAAAATACTCGGGCCACATGGACTCGCCGCGCACCACTAAGGCGTAGGTATAGCGCGAGCACTGACCGTCGTAGTCGCGGACCCAATCAATCGCATCACCGGGCTCAAGAAAGTCACCAGCGTTTAGATCAAAACTGGCATTGGCCCAGGAGATGATGGGGATGTCGCGGCTTCCTTGCGGGATGGTGGCATGCCCGAGTTCCAGAAGCGTTCCTTGTGGCTGGTACGCGGGCACGCTGCTCGGATTGCCGGACAGGATGTCACCGATGTTTTCGTTTAGATGTTCTTGAGCGACTTTCACTTGAGTATCGAAGGATATCTCGGCTTGGTCGTCGAGTAGCCATCCCACGCTCACGCCGGTCGCATTAGCAATAACGTTCAATAGCGCGTGTCTCGGCTGCGTCCGGCGTTCGTCTCGGTAGGTCTCCCACTGAGCGACAGCGGCCCGGCTGACGCCACAGGTGCGCGCCAAATCTTGCTGCGTCAGTCGAGCATTGAGCCGCGCGGCCTTTATCCGTTGATGCATCTGAGATTTGCGCTCCATGCAGATGATTATGTAAGCCGAGCTTTCGCCAATCCACGAAAGATTTACTTGACAGTCTGTTAAGAGTTACTTACCTTTCCTGGCTATGAATACCGAAACCGCTCTAGTCCGAGCGATCGAGATGGCTGGCGGCCCAGCCAACCTCGCTCGCTCAATCGGGATCCGGACCCAAGCGATCTCTCAGTGGCAGAAGGCGCCGGCTAATCGCTGTCGCGCCATTGAGGCCGCAACCAACGGCCAAGTCACGCGCTACCAACTGCGCCCAGATGTCTTTGGCGACAGTCCTGAGCCCATCTTAAGAACCGCGGAAGCGGCTTCCCATGCTTGAACCGCAAGACATTACGCAAGAGCTTGCGGCAACGCGCCTTAAATTCGCTTTGCGCTTGTTCATCGGTAGACGCAAGCCGTACACGGTCGCGCTTGCCGCCCAAACGCTGGGCATAGGCGAGCGCACGCTTGAGTCATATCTCAACGGCGAGAACTGCCCACAGACGCATGTTTTGCTGCGGATGTGCGCATTGTTCGGTCCCGAGTTCGCAAGCCATGTGCTGGCGCCGTCCGGCTTAACCGCGCGTCAAGTTCCTGACGGACACGGCCAATGCGTTTTCGAGCTCAATGCCGCGCTAGCTCAAGCAGTCGCGCTATGCGGCCAGGTTTTCGCCGACGGCAAAGTGACTGACGACGAGCGCGAGGAAATCCGCGAACAGATGCGCGCTCTGCGCCCACTCATTGACCTAATGATGCAGGGCACCGACGAGTGAGCAGCTACCCAGGCGACACGATGCGCTTCGGGCCCAAACCGCTCGACAGAACGCCGACAGGCCCGTGCCCGCATGGATGTGTTGGCACGTGCTGCATGCTCGACCACGTAGACGGCAACGAGCCGCTCTGCCCTTTCAACTACGCATGGAAGTCGGCGCCAGCACATCCAAAGGAGGCGGCCGCCAATGACTGATCGCCAGCAAAAGCACGAGCAGAAGCACGAGCGCGACATTGAGGACGCCCGCCAATCAATGGTGCGCGGCGATCCACCTGGGCGCACTTATTGGCATGGCGTATGGATGGGCCTGCACGCGAACCGAAGTCAGGACCAGAAAGACCGCATGGACGTCGAGCGGATGGCGCGAATTGAGGCGGGTGGTTAGCCGGTGGGGATGCTGAAAGTGCGCAACTGGGAGAAGTGGCAAACCTATCGCAAAGACCGGGGTACGCCGCCCTGGATAAAGGTCTACGCGAGACTGCTAACAGACCCGGATTTTGCGGAGCTCGAAGACCACGAAAAATGGCACGTAATTGGCATTTGGTTGATCGCAAGGGAGCGTAACGGGCTCATAAGCGACGACCCAAAAATCGTCCAAAGATTGATAAACAGCAGCACAAAACCGGACTTAGAAAAGCTCTTAGGTCTGCAAGTGCTTGAAAGGCCAAAGAAAAAGCGACAACCAAAAGACAACCAAGTGACAACCATTTGTCAACCAGATGACAACCAAATGACGTCATCTTGGCAACCAAATGACGCCCCAGAGACAGATACAGATAAGACCCCCCCTACCCCCCCACAGGGGGGCGACAGAATTCTTCTGAATTTGCCGTGCAAAGATGGTGAATTCGCAGTGCTCCAAAGCATGGTCGACGAGTGGCGACGAACGCACCCACGAATCGATATTGATGCCGAAATCCGCAAAGCCCGCCAGTGGTGCTTGGACAACCCAACCAAACGCAAGACTCTTCGCGGCGGACGAGCGTTCATTGGCAACTGGCTGAAGAACGCTCAGCCTAGTTCCGGGCACGCCTTGCCGATGTGGAGCGAAGTCCAGTGAGCGCGGAAGCGTCACTCATCGCCGCAGTGCTGGTCGACCCCGAGCGCTATTGGGATTGCTCAGTGCGCGGCTCGGACTTCACCGATCCTGACCTTGCTGCCATCTGGCAAACCATCGGGGCGATGCTCAAGCAAGGGCAATCCGTTGACGTGACGACTGTCGCCGAGAAGGGCTTCCCGTTCCACGAGCTCGCTGAAATCGCTGGCGGACCTGGGGCACCATCGAACGCAGCCGAGTACGCTCGCATCATTCGGCAAGGCAGCCTGCGCCGGCAGATGCGCGCCAACCTCCGCGAGACCGACAAGCGCCTGCAAGAGCCAAACGCCGACGTGCTCGAGGTTGCGGCAGAGCATCGCGTGGCATTCGATGCCATCGATGGGACTGGCGAGCGGGCCGCGGACAGCCGCGACGCGATGCGGCGAGTTATGCGCGAACTGCGCGACCGTCAGGCGATGCGCGACGAGTTCGGGGCGGCTGGCATTCCGACCGGCATCACGGCGCTGCATCAGACCATCGCCGGGTGGATGCCTGGGAACTTCTACGTGCTGGCTGGCTCACCAGGTAGCGGCAAGAGCTCGCTCGCGTTCCGTTGCGCAGTGAATGCCGCGGAGATGGGCGTGCCGGTCGGGTACTTCTCAGCCGAGATGCCAGTGGCGGAACTGTTTGGCCGGGAAGTTGCGCGGCGCATGGGGCTCAACACTCGCGACCTCGATCGCCCCGAGAGCATCGATCGCATTCCTCGTGACGAGCGGGTTCGAGAACTGGCGAAATTGCCAATCCGGGCCGATGACAGCACGCGACGGTTGCCCGAGATTCTGAGCGGCTTCGCCTCGATGGCACGCAGTGGTTGCCGCGTCGTGTTCTTCGACCACATCGGGCTCATCCGCTCGGTGATGCACAGCGAAAGCCGGGTCCGTGAGCTGGGCGCCATCACGCAAGAGCTTCGCTATGCAGCGATGCGGCTAAACATCGCCGTGGTCGGCCTGTACCAACTCAACCGCAACCACGCCAACGAGAAGCGCCCGCCGGCCATGCACGACCTGCGCGGGTCGGGTGAGATTGAAGAAAACGCCACGCACATCCTGCTGCTGCATTGCCTAAACCCTGATGAAACCGTACGCCGCATAGACCTGATTGTCGGCAAGAACCGGCATGGCCCGCGGGGCGTATTCGACCAGCCGATGGAGTTCGATCCTCGGACTCAGGAGTGGACGTGAACTCACGAGCCGTACGCCGCAAGCAGGAACCTCTGAGCTTCGCCGCATTCGTGGCGGTGTGCGCGGGTTTGCTGGCGCTGTATGTGGCGTTTGGCTCTGACTGGTGGGTGCGCTGATGCCGCAAGCCAACACGCGCACGGTCTGGCCCGGTCAAGCGCTCCGTGATGGGCGCTTCCAGCGTGGCTACGACGACGCATGCGCCGGTCGACCCTACGCCGACGACGCGACCGACGAGCGTTACGACTGGGGGCGATTGTTCGCCGTTGGGAGTGGTTACCGCGGGCCGCTTCTGCGCCAAGACGGGCGTTGCAATCGGCGGGCGCTGAAAGCGTTCCGAGCCATGATTCAGCGCGGTGAGATGGGGGATGCGGGCGAGTGAACTGGATTCCAGCCACTGAGTACGCGGATTGCTTCATGGTGGGCGACGTGATCGAGACCGAGACGGTGGGCGAGTGGCCCGGTGGCGTTTGCATGACCGTCGAATTGACGCCCGACCCCGCTGCGCCCGAAATCCTCTTCAACGTCGAGAACGCAGACGGCTGGGTGATGGGCGTATTCGAGAACGAATGGGTGCGACCGATTCGCAGAGCGAACGCCAATCTAGGCCAGCCGAGCCGGGGGGCGCACGCATGACCCACGTCATGACCGAGCGCCAGTGGAGCAAGGGCAGGCCATTCGGTGGCCATGGCTTTCGCACGCGCCGGGAGGGATTCAACCAAGCCAAGCGCACATGGAAGTGCTGCCAATGCCGCGCCGAGTACCAGGCCAAAACGAAAGTCTGTAACGACCCGGAATTTGGCTGTGGCAGCAAGGAGCTTTGGTACTTCGGCAGCCGCCACGAGCTCAGGCTCGCGAACATGCGGCTAGGCCAACTCGACCGCGGGGAAATACGCGACCTCGAGTTCCAGCCGGCCTATCCAATCTTGACCGTAAACGTGCAGACGGGTGACGTCGTGAACACCAAGCGCGCCTACAAAGCCGACTGCAAATACGTCCGCGTCGACACGGGGGAAACCGTCGTCGAGGACGCCAAACCGAAAAGCGCGGACGCTGACGACCCGCTTTTCAAACTCAAGCGCGCCATTATCGAGGCCAGTTACGGCTTCGAAATTCAACTGGTGCGCGAACTTTGACGGGACTTTGACTGACAGGGGAATTGACCTAATGACGACAGCAGCACAAGCGAACGCAGACCAGGACAAACGACGCCAACAGGCCGCAGACGCGGCGCAATCGGCGGGTGCTGGGCAGGGCGCCGAGGCCAAGCCATTCACCGAGGCCGAGAAAGCCGCCGAGGTCGCCGAGTGCCTTGGGCAACTGCAAGAAATCAAGGGCAATCGCGAGCAGTTGAACAAGGAAAACGCAGCCATTATCGAGAAACTGGAGGCCAAGTTCGGCTGGAACCGTCATGCGGTACGCGCGGCCATCGGCTACACCGAAATGTCGGAGAAAAAGCAGGACGCCTACGACAAGACCTATCGCGAAGTGCGTGCGGCGCTAGGGCAGCCAGTGCAGGAATCGCTGTTTGAAAGTGACTCGGCGGTCAAGCACTGATGAAGCCGACCGTGCTCAAGCCGGGACTGTACGAGGTCCCGGCGCCTACCCCGCCAACCGTTGCGGTCAGCGCCGGCATGCCGCTCACGCTCTGCGACTTGGCCCGGAACTTCGCTGGGCAGTTCGGCGGCCTGGTCGAACTCAAGGGCGGCGGCAAACATCATCCGGTCATCGTCGCCATGCTCAAGCGATACGGGCCATGGATAACCGACGACGAGACGGCATGGTGTGGCGCATTTGCTGGCACCGTGCTTGAGCTCGCCGGCTTGCCGTTGCCCTCGGTCAGCAAGTATTCGCCGCTAAAAGCGCGCCACTACCTGACCGTCGGCGAACCGGTCCAAGACATGGGTCAGCTAGACCGCAACTGTTGGCTGATATTCAAGCGCGGCGGTCGCTCGCAACCCGGCGCTGATGTGCTGGATGCTCCTGGACACGTGACGTTCTTCGATTCGTGGAGCTCGTCGGACCTGAACAAAATCCGATGTTTCGGCGGCAACCAGCAAAACCGGGCGCGGGTCAGCCTGTATTCGAAATGGACGCTACTGGGCGCCAGGAGGGCCACATGGGCCGAATAGTTGGCTCAATCATTCGAGCGGCCAAGTTCGTGCGGGCGTTTTGCTCGCGCAAGGCTTGGGTGCGACAGATTCGGTAGGAGTGCCCGCGCCATCTAGCGCCCCAGCGGGCAAAAAAAAGCCCGGACGAACCGGGCAATAACACGAAAGAGCGTTGAGTGAATCACAAAGACGATAGGAAGGATGTTCACTATTGAACAGCACGGAGATTCACAGCGATGGAACCAGTGACGAGCTGCCCAGAAGCGGAGCTACTACTGAAGTTCGTTTACGCCCTCGGCTCAACGGTAGTCGTGCTAGCCGGGGCGTACGCGAAATTGGTGCACGCTCGGCACGAGGATATGCGCGAGACGATCGCCGAAGCCCGGAAGCGTCTCGGGAGTCAGAGTTGATCTCACGCAAGCGACTCCGGGGGTGGCTCAAGCACTGGTGGCAACTGCTGACAGGCGCTGCGCATCGCCGCGACCGATTGGAACTGCTCGAACTGATGAAAGAGCATGACGAGCGCAGTGGCCGCACGGAGGGCGCCGAGCATCTGAATACGCTCATCCGCAAGCACGACCGCCGAAAGGGCAAGGCAGCATGAGCGGGTTGGAACTGACGGCACTCACTAACGCGGTAATGGCGAGCAATAGCCTGTATTTCGTGCTGTTGATGTGGGCGCTGCCATACGCATTCCCAGGCGTCGCCCCAGAGCTTGTGCGTGCTGCCCGTTGGGCTTCGGCCGGCCCGCTGGCGCTGTGGATACACCGCATGTGGTGGAACCTAGGCATCTTCGCCGGGTCGATGGCAGAGCACGGCCTAGGCTGGTGTGACAACCCGCATACGGAAAAGATTGAATACGCAGGCGCGCTTTGTCGTTATGGCTGGTGGGCGACTGAATTCTCCTGGGTGCTGAGCATCCCCATTGCCATTGGCGCCATCGGTGTTTGGATGTCGACGCTTATCGTTGGTCCCGTGCGCACTGGGCAGTTGCTTGGGGCGTATGCCGCCCTACTCGCCGCGTCGCTAGTGACCACGGCCTGGATTGTCTGATGGCTGCTAGAGGCAAAAGCGGCAAAGCCAAACTGTCGCAGGCAGAGCGACGCGCCCAAGCGTTCGACATGCGCAAACGGGGGCACAAATACGACGAGATCGGCGAGGCCCTTGGCATCACCAAACAGGCCGCGAATCGGCTGGTGTTGAACATGCTCGAAAAGTACGCGCAGGACACCTACGCGGAAGCCGGCGACATGTTGCGCCTTGAGCTCGCGCGCCTCGACGAACTGCACCAAAAACTGTGGGAGCAATTTCAGGACGGCAATATGGAAGTCGTGCCGAAAATCCTAAGTGCCATGGATAGACGCGTGAAACTGCTCGGCATCGAGCCGCCCCAGAAGGTCGCCCCAACTAATCCCGATGGCTCGCAAGCATTGCAGCCAGTTCTGAACGTCTATGTCGGCGGAACTGAATCTCCACCTTCATCCGAGGCAGAATGACGCGCTGACATCCGGCGCCACCGAGATTCTGTACGGTGGCGCCGCGGGTGGAGGCAAAAGTCATCTGATGCGGGTGGCGGCCGTCATCTGGTGCGCGACCATCCCAGGACTTCAGGTCTATCTGTTCCGGCGCATTGAGTCGGACCTCATCAAGAACCACATCGAAGGCCCCAAGGGCTTGCGGGCGATGCTGGCCCCGTGGGTGCTGTCTGGCTGGGTGCAAATCACCGCGACCGAGATTCGATTCTGGAACGGGTCAAAAATCTTCCTTTGCCATTGCAAAGACGAAAAGCACCGATTCAAGTACCTGGGCGCCGAAATCCACGTCTTGTTGATTGACGAGCTCACCACGTTCACGGACGTGATTTACCGCTTTTTGCGCGGTCGTGTTCGTGCGGTTGGCCTCCCTGCTCTGCCGCCTGAGTATCAAGGCCGATTCCCGCGCATTCTCTGCTCGAGCAATCCCGGCAACGTCGGGCACGGGTGGGTCAAGGCTGCATTCGTGGACCGCGGCGAGTGGGGCATTGCTGAGATGCCCGATAGCGAGGGCGGCATGCTGCGCCAGTTCATCCCGGCCAAGCTAAAAGACAATCCATCGATGGAAAAGGACGACCCGAACTATCGATTGCGACTGCGCGGCCTGGGCTCGGCGGCGCTCGTCAAAGCCATGGAGGACGGCGACTGGAACGTCATCGAGGGCGCGTACTTCGATACGTGGAGTCATCGCAACGTCATCGATGAGCCGTTCATCATTCCGGCCTGGTGGATGAAGTTCCGTAGCTTCGACTGGGGCAGCGCTAAACCGTTCTCGGTCGGCTTTTGGGCTGTGAGCGATGGCGAGGACGTCAATCTAGGCGGCGATATCCGCAGCCCCATCACCTACCCGCGCGGCGCACTCATCCGCTATCAGGAGTGGTACGGGTGCAAACAGGACGAGTCGGGAGCGTCCATTCCCGACACTGGGCTCAAGATGACCGCCGAGGAAGTCGGCGCCGGCATCCTGTCGCGTTCGCGCCGGGGGCATGAATTTACGTACAATGTCGCCGACCCAGCGATATTCGCAGTCGACGGAGGGCCAAGCATTGCCGAGCGAACCGGCATTGTTTGGCGCAAAGCGGATAACCGGCGCGTCCCCCAGGCGGGCGCGATGGGAGGCTGGGATCAAATGCGGCAACGCATCCAAGGCGAAGACAGTGTGCCGATGCTGTACGTGTTCAAGACGTGCAGAGACTTCGTGCGCACCGTGCCCATTCTCCAGCACGACCCCGACAAGCCCGAAGACCTAGACACCGACGCCGAAGACCACGTCGCCGACGAGACGCGCTATGCGTGCATGTCGCGGCCTTGGACCAAGACGCGGCCAGGCAAAGGGCGCCCAACGCTTGACCCCATGCGCGGTACGGACCTCGGTGTGCCGATGCGGCCGGCGCCTGAGCGGCGCGAGCGGATTTAGTTGCGATGACCTATTTCGTCAGCGCGATTGAGCACCTAAACGCACACTCTGGCGGGAGCTACGACCTACCGCCAGGGACCATCGAAGACGATTTCATCCTCGGGTTTTACGCGCGCAGGTTCGGCGGCGCGCCAACTGCTAGCGGCACTAACATCACATGGAACAATGGCAACTCAGTCGGAAACGTTGAGTATTTTCATGGGTTCCAAGGGGCAACGCTTGATTCAACCGTCAGCGTGGCTGCGTCGTCCGCCAGCACCATTCTCATTCTGGCCGCGTTTCGCGGTATCGACACAACCACGCCCATAGACAGCGCAAACGCTACCGGCTCGGCTAGTAGCAACACTTACAACAGCCCCGGCTCAGTCAGTCCAACCAACGACAAGTCAATGCTGGTCCACCTGATTGCGGACAAGTCGGGCTTGACTGGCTTCCCAATCGTGACACCGGGCCTGCAATACGTTGGCAGTCACACGAACGGCTCGAATTGCGCGATGGCTGTCTTCTGCCAGGTGTTCAGAGGTACGGGCACCATCGACCAAAAGACTTGGACGAGCGGCGTTTACGCGAACAACTCGCGCAACCCGCTAATGCTCGTGCTCAATGATTCTGGCGAGGGCAAGGAAAAGGGCAACGTCAGTTACGTGAACGCGCCCGCTCGCTATCTGCACGTGATGGGCTACAACGGCGAATCGGGCAACCTCAGTGCATCGACGACGCAAGACGACGTCACTGGCTACACCAACGCCGTCTCGACGTACGAGGGAAGCACTATCACCAATAGCAGCTTCACTCGCGAGTCTGGGATGTTCTTCCCGAACATGAACACCGGCAGTCTTGAGCCGGGCAGTAGTGCGCCGGTGACGCTGGCTCGTGGCGCCGTGCTGGCATCGGCTCAGGACCTTACCGGCGAAATCATCGCCCTATCACCCAAGACTAATTCGGACGTTGGCTCTGTTAGCAATTCGGCGGGTGTGTTTTTCGGCCTGTCGAATGGCAACTACTCTCGCTTGTGGCAACTCTCAGGCGATGACGTCGTTCCGTCGATTGAGTCGGGTGTATTTCCGTGCGTGATTCAGCCGGACGACACCAATTTTGATCACACGGACTACGGCACTTTCGACGTGACGTCGTTGGATCGCGTCATCCTCGGATGCGACTTCGAAACCGACTTTACCCAGTTCGGCACGACGCCGATTAAGTTGCTGGACCCGATCGAAATTGTAAACGGCACCAGTGATGCGGACGGCTTTCCGGCTAACTTTGGCGACGCCGAGCGCGACTTGCGAGGACTGGACTACCTAACCGTCCAGGCGCAATCACAACAGTCGCAAAATCAATTCTTGTGCGTTCAAAAAGTGCGCGTCGGCAACGGCGGCACGGAGGGGGTGCACTGGGATGCGCGCGGACAGAGCTCCGCTTGGCCGGACGCGTACGACTTCGCCGCACGACGCATCCAATTCAAGCTCGGAGCGGCGGCCGTTGGCTTTGAGCTCTATCTCGGCTCGGGCGATACGGCGCACTTGGGCGATCACCTGTACTACATGGGCAATTCCCACTACTGGGGGCCGCACGACTCTACGGCGACCAGTGGCGTCACAGTCACAACGTCGGGCGCGGTTGTCATCAATGCGACGCTTGGCAACGACGCATCACCGAACGAATTGCTACCGCTCGGCGCTGACTACGAGGGCATGCTGTTCTCGAACTGCAAGGGCGCCACGGATGTTGGCACGAGCGTTGTCTTCGACGGCACCACGTTCGACGGATGCCAAGACACACGCATGATCACCGTGGACAGCCAGGCCAAACTTACGGCGCTGGCTGGGCTCACGTTTAAGAATCAAAGCGTTTGCATTTTCATCAGCGGCAATCACTCCGCGCTGACCTTTCCCGGCAACGTCACGTTCGACGGCTCGAACACCAACACGGTCGAGTACGACAGCAATACAACCGACTTGACGCTCACCGTGCCGGCGACGACGACCGGTCTCACTCAAGGGAGCACGCTACAAAGTGGCACCAGCACGATCACGGTCGAGAACTCGGCAACGGTTACCATACAAAATGTACAGTCCGGCGACGTATATCGCGTATACAACGACACGGATTCCGCGCTGGTCGAGGAAGGAACTGCGTCCGGTACGACGGTTACCATCAATGCGGTTATTCCGGACGGGAAGTCGCTGTCGTGCGTGGTCGCTCGTGGTGGAGCCAATACGCTGGCGCGCTTCGAGGGCATTGCGACTACAGCGAGCGGCGCGGCTTCATTCACGGCTAATCTCACGTCAGACTCGGCGCGCGTTGCCAATGACACCACGGCGCTAGCCTATTCCGGAATCAGCATCAGTTCGGGCGTCGTCACCGTATCCGGCACGCGCACGATTCAGGAGCTCTACGACTACACGCGCGCTTGGTCGAATCAACTCGCTAACCTCGACGAAGACGTCCCGCTAACGACCGCGGACGGCCTCGCGCACAACCAGGGTAGTGGCTACAGCATCACGGTCACTGGCTCGCTATCCAGTGTCACCGAGACCATTGACGGCACCATCACGGTATCGAGTGGCGGCTTCTACGAGGGCAGCGACGGCGCCAAGTGGGAGAACGGCGGGAGCATCTACTACGCCAAACACGTTTACCGCAACGTCAAAGACGTCGATACCAACTCCAACCAACAGCACGCGGTGGTTGCCTGTTGGGATACCGACAACGACATCGATGTCACGTACAACACGAGCCTCACGAATGGCGGACTGACGACCGATGCCAGCGGCAATATCGAGGGGTACTACGTCTACCAGGTCGACGCGACGACGTACACGCTCAGCGAATACATAGGGCTTTACGGATTCTCATGGAGCACCATCCCGGTCGCATCGAACGGCACACCCATCGGGGCCAGCGGCGGTTACGAAGTCGTGCGCATGGTTACCGACGCGAACGTGACCCTGACCCGCGTCAACGCGCTGGCGGTATCCGGTATCACGGTCACGCATGGCGCCGACGAAATCGACTTCAACTCGGACAGTCACTCTGACGTTCAAGACAATCTGAAGGCGCGCCAGGCACGTACGGCGGACATCGAGACCGGCAAAGCCGGGTATGTGAGTTACTACGAGGAAGGGCACCTATTGAGCTTCGACGGCTCGGTGTACAACCTCAATTCGGACTGGACCGCGCAGAACATCGCGGACACATCCGCAACGCTCAAAGGCGGCACGGTGGAGCTCGGCACTGCGGGCGATATCGACTTCAACTTTGATTCGCTGACCATCGATTACACCGCGGCCAGTGGGACGTTCGACCATCGCAACGAAGTGATGAACGGAACGATCACGTTCGTTAACTCGGGCGGCGGCTCGCTAACCGTGCAAATTGACCCAACTGTCAGTTACACGAACACCGGGCCGAACATCACCATCGACGCATCAGTTGCGGTTACGGCGACCATCAACAGCGTTGACAGTGCCGGCGCGGCTGAGAACTTCCCGACCGGAACGCGGCTGCGGGTGTCGGTCTCGAGCGGCGAGAATGCGGATGCTTGGGCGGCAACGACCGGAAAGAGCGTCGGCGACTTGGTGTTGCGCTCGACGGGCGCAGGGACTGAGGACGGCGCAGGCGGCACGGCTTCGGGCTTGTATTACGAATGCACGACGGCAGGCACGACGGGCGGCAGCGAACCGACCTTCCCAACCACGACGGGTGCCACGGTCACAGACGGGACCGTCGTTTGGACGTGTCGTGTCATCGAGGTCTACAACGCGGCACCGGGCGCGGTCTCGAGCGTCAACATCAACCATACGTATCTGGCTAACAACACGTTCTCGTGGCGCTGTATCGCGATTGATGGCACCAATGCGAAGACCTGGGCAACGGGCACGTTCACGGTCGGCAGCTCGGGCGGCTCGGCTTCGATTACCTCAGTCACGAACGAGGTCTACGAAACAAACAACATTGACGGCTCAACGGTTACCGAATTCACCATCGATGCGCCGAACGTAGAAGTCGATGTTACGGATGGCGACAACACGACATCGCTCCAGCGTGCGTTCAACTGGTGGAACTACTACCTGAGCACCGAATCAGGCATTCGGACGTTCACGGATTTGTTCGTCGCCATTGACGAGAACAACTACGAGTTCGATGGCTCGCTGACGGTTGAGAACAAGAAAACCGACGCGCTGTACATCACGGGTGGCGTGCTGGTGCGCTCTGATGGAAATAGCTGGGTCAATACGTCGGGCGGCTCGATCATCGTTACGCCCGACCGGGTCTACAACATTACGACGTCGGGCGTCACGGCTGCTGATGTAGCAACGGAAGTTTGGGCCAAAGCCGTCGACGGCAGCGTATCCGCGGGACAGTCAATGCAAATCCAGAACTCAGCGGCAGCCGGCAAGGTCAACGGCGCCGCGTCGACAACGGTCAACGTACGCGACCTGGCCGACACCAAAGACCGCATGAGCGCGACCGTCGACGCCAACGGAAACCGCACCGCAGTAACAGTGAGCTACGACTGATGTGGGCACCTAGATATTTCGCAATTCGCTTTTTCGCGCCGCGCTATTGGGCGCCAGGCGCAACGTCCGTTCAGGCGACCACGACCGCGCGTTACAGGGGCATGGTCGCCAACATTAACCGAGGAATGATTCGATGATTGCAGCACGAGGCAAGATGAAATCGCCGACCGATGCAGCTATTGCGCTCTTGGCTGCGGCGGGCGACGCGAACGGGCTCACGCCCAAACTACAAGAGCTCAAGGCGCAGGAAGATAGGGCGGCAGAACGGCTGCGCGAAGCGTCCGCGGCGGCTCAGCAACTGGCCGAAATGAACAACGCTGCTAAGTGGTTGGCGCAAGCGAAAGCGCAGGCCGCGGGGCTTGACGAACGCGCCAAAACCATCATCAGCGATGCGGAAGAGCAGGCGCGCGAAACAACCGCACGTGCCGCCCATGAGGCCGCAACGAAGCGAGCGGAAATCGCTAACAGTTTCGCCGAGCTAGGCGATCGCACCGCGGCAGTCGAGGCGAGAGAGGCCGAGGTCACTCAGCGCGAGCAGGACGCAAAAGCGCTAATGGCAAAAGCCTACGACGCCCAGGTCGACGCGGAGAAGCTGGAAGCCAAATTTAACCGCAAACTCGCGCAAATCCGCGAAATAGCAAACGAGGGCTAACCCATGTCAGCAGGACAACTCAACAAAGGCGGAAGCCGTAACCCGGCAGTGCGCCCAGATAACGCGCAGGACATCTCGGTCTCGGGCTCAAGCGCGAGCAACAGCACCGCGATTCCATCCGGAATCGAGCAACTGCGCATCGTGTGCACCATCGATTGCCGCTACAAAATCGGCACCGACTCGGTCACGGCCGGCGCTACGGATGTGCTGTTGATTGCTGGGACGACCGAAATCGTGCGCTTGAACAACGGCGTTGATACGCACATTGCGGCGATTGCTGAGGATGCCGCCGAGACCGGCAAGTTCAATCTGGCCGAGTGCGGCTGAGGTAGTTCACCATGGAGCAATCACTGGAACGTCCCGAAGACTTGGGCACCGATGGCCCGGCAGTCGTTCGCCGGTGGTTGCTTGAGTTGGACCTCGCAAATCGACGCGAAGAAAAGTGGCGAGACCGAGCGCGCAAGGTGGTTAAGCGCTACCGCGACGAGGAAGAGCGCGAAAGCTCTAAGTTCAACATCCTGTGGTCGAACATCGAAGTCGAAGCGCCCGCACTCTACTCGCAAAAGCCTACGCCGGATGTGCGCCGACGCTACCGTGACGCCGACAAAGTAGGCCGCACCGTATCGCAAGTGCTAGAGCGCGGCGCGCAATACATTCTCGATACGCAGCCATTTGACGACATGATGGAAGCGGCTGTTCAGGATGTGCTGTTACCCGGCCGTGCGTTTGCTCGGGCCCGGTACACGCCGACGTTTAGCGAGGGCGAGCGAGAACGCGTGCCGCTTTATGCCTACGAAGGCGCCGATGGGTACGTGGACGCGGCCGGCGACCCAGCGGAGGTCGAGGGCTTCGACGAACTGAACCAACCTTACATGCTCGGCGACCCGACCGAAGAACTGGTCTTCGAGGACGTGGAGTTTGAGCTCGTGCACTGGGATGACTTCCGCATGGGGCCTGGGCGTAGTTGGGAAATGGTGCCCTGGCTCGCGTTTCGCCATGAATTCACCTACGACCAGCTAGTCCGCGAATTCGGTGCCGACGTCGCCGGCAAAGTTCGGCTCAGTACGCCGAAAGAAATCGACGAAGCCAAAAGCGACGGCACGCACGACGAGAGCACGCTCCAGGCCCTGAAGACCGCCGAAGCGTGGGAAATCTGGGACAAGGACAATCGCGAAGTCGTGTTTGTGTGTAAGGGACTGCCCGAGCGCCCGCTCAAGCGATGCGACGACCCGCTTGGCTTGCAGGACTTCTACCCGGGGCCGGCGCCGATTTACGCCATCAAGACGTCGGGCTCAATGATTCCCATCCCTGAGTTCACGATGTACCAGGACCAGGCCGACGAGCTCGACATCGTCACTGGTCGCATTGATAGGCTCATCAAAGCATTGAAGGTGCGTGGAGCGTATGACGCCAGCGCCAAAGGGTTGGCGCAAATCCTCGAGGCCGACGACACCCAACTAGTTGCGGTGGAAAACTGGGCGCACCTGGTGGACAAAGGCGGCATTGACGGCGTCATATCGTGGGTGCCTATCAAGCAGATTGCCGAAGTGCTGGTCCAGTTGTACGCACAACGCCAAGCGCTTATCCAAACCATTTACGAAATCACTGGCATCAGCGACATATTCCGCGGCGCAACCGACGCACGCGAGACCATGGGCGCGCAGCAAATGAAGGCGCAATTCGGCTCGCTCCGGATGCGTCGCCGGCAAGGCGCAGTTCAGCGATTCATTCGAGACTTGATTCGCATCGGCTGCGAAATCATGGCCGAGCACTTCGACCCGCAAACGCTGCAAATCATGACCGGCATCCAGGTCACCGACGAAATGATGCAAGTGCTGCGCTCTGACCCGCTACGCAGTTTCAGCATCGACATCGAGACCGACTCGACCATTGCCATGGAAAGCGAGCAAGAGAAACAGCTCGCGCTGGAATTCCTGGGCGCACTGGTCAAAGCCGTCGAAACGTTCGCCCCGCTGGTGCAAGGCGGTTACATGCCCATCGATGCGGCGCGCGCCATCATCATGCAGACGGCACGCAAGTTCAAAGCGACGCGCGACGTCGAGGAAGCACTCGAAAGCATTGGTCAAAACCCAATGCCGCAGCAACAACAGGGCACCGAAGCCAACCAGCCAGACCCGGCCGCAATGGCACGCGTGCAAGTCGATGCCGAGCAAGGCATGGCGAAGCTAGAACTCGAGGTCGCGAAACTTAAATCCGCGGCTGACCTCGAGCGGCTAAAACTCATGCTTGAAGAACGCAAGATCGCACTGGACGAAGCGCAACTCGGGCACAGCATGCGCACCGACGCAGCGCGGATTGTGTTGGATTCACAGCGCGACCAAACGAGAGTGATGCAATGAGAAAATCTTGGGTCCAAATCAACGGCAACCTCGTCCCGAAGCACGAAGTGAAGCCGGATATGCGCGGGCGTTCAGACTTGCCGTTTCCGATGATCATGACGGACATCAAGCCGTATAGCTCAATGGTCACTGGCGAGGAAATCGGGTCACGTTCAAGCCATCGCGAGCACTTGCGCGCGCACGGCATGGAAGAGGTTGGCAGTGAGAAACCCGACTGGATGCAGGAAAAGCAATACATTGAAAGGCATGGCGGGCACTGGACGCCACCCAACACGGACCAAAGCGAACTGGAAGGCGTTTCGTTCGAATGGCAGGATTTTTCGCCATGACATCAGTCGTTGCGGGTGATCTGAATGGGCGAGGCCAAACTCAGCGCTGAAGACAAGAAATGGCGCGCAGAAAACGATGTGCGCACGCTTATCGAAGCGGAAGAAATCAAGGCCGACCCCGAGCGCTACAAGGCCGCCATCAAGGCAGGTCGCGCACAAGCATCCGCCATTCGCAAAGTCACTAGTGCCAAAGCATGAGCACCGAAGCACTGGACAAAGTTCTTAACGACGGCGACGCGGCGAACGCAGGCCCAACGTTGGCCGATGATCTCGACGACGCATGGGACTCCATGACCGCAGCGTCGGACGCCGAAGCTGGCGAGCCTAGCGCCGACGACCCCAGCAACGACGAACAAACGACTTCAGCCGCTCAGCCCTCCGATGAGGACAGCGGCAAACTGGATGGCGACCTGGAAGATACGGGCGCCGAAGACGACCCAACCGACCCACCAGAGCCAAGCGGCGAAGCGCAGACCGACGACGTCCCTAACGACGACGACGCGCCCATCGAAGCGCCGGCACATTGGCCCGCGGACGACCGTGAAACGTTCGACGAACTCCCAGCCAAAGGGCAAGAGTTTTTGTTGCGACGTCATCACGAGATGGAAGCGGACTACACGCGCAAAACCCAAGAACTGGCCCCGCTCCGAAAAGCCTATGAGCCGATTAAAGCCATGGCCGAGCGTGCTGGACTGTCCGAAGCCGAGGGCGTGCAACGGCTTGTCGCCGCGCAGCAATCTCTCGACCGCGACCCCATTGCTGCCTTGCAGTGGATTGCGAATGGATACATCCAGAACGCCGAACAGGCTCAGACGGTCATCAATGCCATTGCGGGCAAACACGGCATCACTCTTGGCGAGCAGCGCAATACGCAGGACTTCGACGGACAGGACGACGTATTAGACGTTGACCCACAAGTCGCTCGACTCAATCAGCAAGTGACCCAGTTGACGGCACGCGTGACTCAAACCGAGGAACAAGCCGCCAACGAACAACGCCAGCAAGCGCAAGCGGCTGTCGATGCATTCCGCGATACCAAAGACGAGTCAGGCAATCCCAAGTATCCGCACTTTGACCAGGTGCGCGACACGATGGGCGCATTGCTTGTGAATGGCATCGCGGCCGACATGGCAGACGCTTATCAACGCGCAGTGCGTGCCGACCCGAACTTGTACCAGCAGCAAACCGACGCATCCGCGGAAGAGGCGAAGAAACGGCAACAGGCCGAGGCTCGCAAACGCGCCGCCGATGCCAAACGGAAAACGCTGCCCAGGTCATCTCGGAAAGGCACGACCGCACCGCAGCCGGAAACCACTGCTGACGAACTGAGCGAAGTCTGGGACAAATTGTCTGGCGCGGCGGCCTGAACGACTAACCATCTTCAGGAGCTTTAACCGATGACCTCTCCCAACCTAACGGAACTGGTCACCACGACGCTACGCAACCGCTCTGGAAAACTCGCCGACAACATGTCGAACGGGAACGCGTTGCTGGCTCGCGTCAACAGTCGGGGCAATATCCGCACCGCTGACGGTGGCCGCACCATCGTGGAAGAACTCGAATACGCAGAGAACTCCACGTTTATGTACTACAGCGGCTACGAGGCGCTGAACATCAACCCATCGGATGTGTTCACCGCGGCCGAGTACGCGTGGAAGCAGGCGGCCGTGATGGTCTCCATGTCCGGACTCGAGGAAATCCAGAACGCCGGCAAAGAGCGTGTGATTCCGTTGCTTGATCGGCGCATCAACAACGCGCAAAAAACCATGCGCAACAACTTGTCGACCGGCATCTATTCGGACGGCACAGGCACCAGCGGCAAGCAAATCACGGGCGTTCAGGCGCAAATCGCAGACGACCCGACGACGGGCACCGTAGGCGGCATTAACCGTGCCAACTTCTCGTTCTGGCGCAACCAAAAGTACGACCCGACTGCGGACGGTGGCGGTGCGGCTTCGGCGGCGAATATCCAAGGCTACATGCAAGCGCTCTGGATTCTTTGTTGCCGCGGCATGGACAAAACCGACCTCATCATGTCGGACGGCAACTACTACCAGTTTTTCTGGGAGTCGTTGACGGACATCCAGCGCATTAACCGGGCGGACAAAGCGACGGCGGGCTTCGATTCGCTCGCGTTCAACACCGCTGACGTTGTCTACGACGGCGACTCAGGTTGCCCAACCGACCACATGTTCTTTTTCAATACGGACTACATCCATTGGCGCCCGCATGCGCAACGGAACATGGTGCCGCTTGACAACCGCACGTCGCTCAACCAAGACGCGATGGTCGTGCCGCTGGTTTGGGCCGGCAACTTGACGTGCTCGAACTCTGACCTGCAAGGCGTTTTGACCGACTCCTAAGAGTAGGCAAGCAGTCAAAAGTTTGACGAAGGGGCCGAGCAGGCCCCAACGAGGAAAAAGTTATGTTTCTAACTGGAATCGACGTCGACGCGGTCCACACGACGCCGGAGTTTGGTCTCGGCTCGTTGGCAATGCTGCACGACGGAAAAGTCTACAAGTACATCCAGTACGACACCGGCGCGGGCGCAGTCGCAGCCGTCGCCGGTAACGTGGCGTACTACTACACGCTAGACGGCTACAAGAACAACCAGGTGACATCCGACCTATCCGACTCCGTCGAGATTGGCGCGGGCGTGCTCCAGGCTGCTCTTGCTGATGGCGAGTATGGATGGGTTCAAATCAAAGGCGCAGCCACGCTGACGCCGGCACTTACCGCGGGCGCGGACGGCGACCCATTGACCCCGACTGGGGCAACCGATGGAACGCTGGACGTATCTGCCGCAGTGACGGACAACGTATGCGCCATCGCGGGCGACATCTCCGACAAAGAGATTATCTGCGACTTCCCGTTCTAGACCCTGCCCCCTGCTCCGGCCCTGATAGGCGAGCCCGTTGATAGCTGGCGGGCTCGCCTCCCCTCCCCCAACACCACTGAGGCTCACGCATGAATCACGAGATTGAGTTTCTTATGCCAGGCCAGCAGGCCGCCCAACCGCCAACCATGCCAGGCCAACCCGCGGACGCATGCATCCCGCTATTCTCAATGCGCGCCGTTCAGAACAACGCCAAGACCAGGGACGCCGGTCGCCCCATCTTCGACGAAGTCGAGTGGGTCAAAATCCTTGTGCCTGGCGACCGTGATTCGCCCGAGCGCAAAGTGCGCGATGCGGATAGACAGCGTTGGCCGCATCAGTACGCCAACTTTCAAGCCAACAAGCGCGCATCGGTTGAGGGCACGCCGCTTGAGCGTTGGCCGCTCTTGGATGTCGCGCGCTGCGCCGAGCTCCGGGCACTGAACATCCTGACCGTTGAAGCCGTTGCGGGCTTGAGCGATGACGCCATTGGAAAGATTGGTCCCGGCACCGCGGAGTTGGTCAAGCAGGCCAAGGAGTTTCTACAGTTCGCGGCGGGCGAAACCAAGGCCGCTAGCGCGCTTGAGATTGCCGAGCAAAAGGTCGCTGACCAAGCGCAAGTTATTGCCGAGCAACAACGCCAGATTGAAGAGTTGGAAGCGACTGTTCAGGAGCAGAACGGCACGATTGCCGAACTGCAGGAGCAGATGGCCGACGTAACGCCAACTCGGCGCGGTGGCCGTAAGTAAACATGACCGACATCCTTACCATCTGCCAGAACGTCGCCAACGACATTGGCACCGAGGCGCCGTCGTCGCTGTTCTCGACCACGAGTGACACGTCGAAGCGCTTTCTGGCGCAGGCGCGGCGCGCTCTGGTGGAAATGGTAAGGCGCCACGATTGGACCATCTTGCAGCGCGAGCACACGTTCAACACGGCCGCGTCTGACGAGAGCTACGCACTCCCGACCGACTTCCACAAGTTCATTGACGAGACCTTGTGGAGTCGTGCCGACTACTGGGAATTGCGCGGGCCGATGACGCCGCAGAAGTGGCAACACTTCAAATCGGGCATCGTGAACACCGGGCCGCGGCAACGCTTTCGCGTCAAAGCCAACACCGCTGGCATCGCGCGCGAATTCTTTATCGACCCTACCCCGTCCGATGCGCGTCAGATGGTGTTCGAATACATCACGAACAACGCCATTCTCGACACTGACGGCACCACGACCAAGGCGGCCTGGGTCGCAGACAACGACACGCCGCTGCTCGACGAGCATGTGCTCGAACTTTCCATTGCTTGGCGCATGCGGCGCCGACTCGGTATGGACTACGCCAGCGAGTACGCCGAGTTCGACAACGCACAAGATGTTGCGATTGCGAACGACGGCGGCAACGACGTACTGAGCCTCGCCCGCCGACCTGACGCCATTTTGGGCGCTAACATTCAAGAATCTGGCTTCGGGGGCGTCTAATGCTCCGCGGCATTGCTCAAGCCGCAAGGCGTGGACCAGGCGCCAACGGACGCCGCGTCACCGAGCAACCCATCAATGCCCCGATAGGCGGCTGGAACACACGCGACCCCATCTCATCCATGCAGCCCACTGATGCGGTGGTGCTGGACAACTGGTTCCCCGATGCTGGCGAGCTCCGTCTACGACCTGGCTACGCGTCACACGCGACCAGCGTGGGCTCCGGCAACGTCGAAACTGTCGCCGCGCTCGAGTCGGGCAGCGTGAACAAGATGATTGCTGCGGCCAATGGCAGCATTTACGACGTCACGGCCGCGGGGGCTGCGTCATCGCTCGCGAGTGGCTTCACTGGCAACCGTTGGAATCATGCCGCATTCAACGAGCGCTTAGCGCTGGTTAACGGCCAAGACACGCCGCAACAGTACGACGGCTCGACCGTTTCCACGCTGACGCTGACCGGTTCAGGGCTCACGCCAGCCAACGTGATTGGCGTCAACGTACATAAGGGCCGGACGTACTTCTGGATGCAGAATTCGCCCAGCTTTTGGTACTCGTCGCTAAACACGCTTGGCGGCGCGCTGACCGAGTTCCCGCTATCGCGCATCGGCACCGAGGGCGGCAACCTCGTCGCGATGAAAACATGGACCAACGACGGCGGCGAAGGCCGCGACGACTTGGCTGTGTTCTTCATGAGTTCGGGCGAGGTCATCGTCTACGCTGGATCGGACCCAGGCGACACCGCGAGCTGGTCCATTGTCGGCAAGTTCAAGATGTCGCCCATCATCGACCAGCGGGCAATCGTGCAATACGGTGGCGACCTGAACGTCTTGACCCGCGCCGACGTAACGCCGCTGTCTCGAGCGCTGCCGAATCGTGGCGTCATCCTTGAGCAAACCAAGCTAAGCGGCGCCGTGCAGGCCGCGGCGAAGCAATACGGCGGGACGACGGGATGGGCCGGCTTGCTGGTGCCTAACGAAAACATGATGGTGTACATGTACCCCCTGAGCTCTAGCCGCTCGGTGTGGTTCGGCTATAACACTGTCACCAGTGCCCCATTCCGTTACACCGGCATCAATGCTCGAGCGTTCGCGCTTTACGATCACAAGATGTACTTCGGCGGCACCGATGGCACCGTGTACAAGTTCGGCGACGGCGCGCAGAGCGACAACAACGCCAACATCGCCGCAGAGGTCCAACAGGCCTGGACGCGGCTCAATGGGCCAGGACTCAAGCATGTAACGGCCGTGCGCCCCATCGTGAGCGCTGACGGCACGATTAGCATCGGTCGAGGCGTTGGGTACGACTTCGCGGGCGTCAACGTGGCAGAGTCGGCGAGCGTGGCGTCTGCGGGCTCACCTTGGGATACGAGTGATTGGGATACGTCCGATTGGTCGCCCGAGGAATCCGTTAGCGCGACCTGGCTGCCCGTGGGTGGCGGTCAGGGTCGCTTTGCATCGTTGCGGCTGCGAGTGGCGACTAAGAATCAGACCGTTAAGTGGTACGCGACCGACATGCTGGTCGAGCGGGGGCATGGGCTATAGCCGCGATAGTCACCGGCTACGACCGCCAAGTCGCCCAATGGGTCGCCCGCCAGTTGGGCACCGCAATTGCAGTCAACTACTCCGCAATTGCGGTGACGTTGCACGGAAAGATGGTCGCCGGCTGCGTCTATTGGTGTTATCGCCAACGATCTATGGAACTCACCTTCGCGGCTACGTCTCCCAGGTGGGCTAGCAGAAGTGTTATATTTGCGCTGCTTTCGTACCCGTTCCATCAATGCGACTGTGTACGGGTTCAGGCAGTGACCAGCACGGCAAACGAGCGTGCTATTTCAGCCTTAGAACGGATTGGCTTCCAGCGCGAGGGCACCTTGCGCAAAGCTCACCGCGACGGCGACGCATACGTCTACGGACTATTGCGCGACGAGTGGGAGCTTTCACCCTATGGACTCGCCAAGCCCGCCTCCAGCACCTGACCCAACAGCGCTTGCGCAACAGCAGGCGCAGTTCAACCGCGTTGACCAATTCACGCCATACGGCAACTTGACGTACTCCGGCCCCAACCGGAATACGGCCACGATGTCGTTCTCGCCCGATATGCAAGGCATTCACGATGCGCGCATGGGCGTGTCGCGCGAATTGCTGGCGAACGCGTTGATGAAAGCCGGAAATCTCCCCACCACGGGACTCAGTCGCGACTACAGCGCCGATGCCGCGCATGTGGAACAAGCCACGTTCGACCGTGCTCGCGGCTTGCTGGACCCAGTGTTCGACCTGCAACAGCGCCGTCTCGAGCAGCAGCTATTCGACCAGGGCTTGCCGATGGGCTCGGAGGCCCATATCGGCGAAATGGGCCGCTTCAACGACCGACGCGACGAGGCGTACTTAAAGGCGGCACTCGACTCAGTTGCAGCCGGCCGCCAAGAGCATTCGCGGCTATTCGGCATGGACGTCACCGGGCGCCAGGCTGAGCTGAACGAACTGGCCGCGGTGCTGAGCGGGCAACAGGTCCAGCCGGCGAACCTGGGCAACTTCTTCGCGCCCGCCCCCGTTGATGTCGTCGGGCCCGCGCAAATGGCGTACGGCGGTCAAATGGCTGGCTTCAATGCCGCGCAACAAAACCGCTCGGACATGATGTCGGGCCTATTCGGGCTCGGCTCTGCGTTCCTGATGGCTTGAGGGCTTGCCAATGATTCCAATGGCACCATCCGGGCAAACCGTAACCGACCCACTCGCAGCCGCGCTGATGCGCCAGGCATTCGCACCGCGGCGCATCGACCATCCATTGCAAGGCGCGGCGCAGATGGCTCAGGCCTACGTCGCGCGCAAACGTCTTGACGACGCCGAGGCCAAGCAGAAGGCCCAAACCGAAGCCGATGCCGTGGAGCTCGGGCGACTGCTGATGCCACAACAGGGTCCAAGCACTATTCCGGCTGAACTACCGACTGGCGTGCAACCCATTACCCCCATTCCGCAGCCAGGCGGCGAATCATCGACGATTCCGTTTGATGTAGGCGGCGCGCCAAGCGCACCGATTCCGATGCCTGACCCGGTAGCCGCTGTCGGCAATGGCGCGGCACCACAACGTGCGCCCGCGGCGGCGGCTGGCCCGAATCAAATCATCGGCGCGATGCTGCAATCGTCCAATCCGCGCATCAAGGCGCAGGGCGTTCAGTTGGCGCTCGCTCATGCGCTAGATCCGAAACTGAGGCAAAAAGGCTTCACGCTTAGCCCAGGCCAGACGCGCTACGGACCAGGCGGAAACGTTATCGCGAGCGCCGACCCGGAGTCGGACGTGCTTAGCGAGGACGCGATGAAGCAAAAACTGGAGCTCGCGCGAGCGAGGAAATCCAGCACAAACGTCAACGTCAACACAGTACGCCCCAATGCTCGGCCGCTAACGGAAGCCGAGGCCACGGCGTTCGGCATCGACCCGAAGCGCCGACACGAGTACATCTTCGACGGCAAGGGCGACCTCAAACAGCGGGCCACATCGAAGAACACTCAAACGGATGACGACATCGCACGCTTCAACAAGCGTGCCGTAACCGCCGTGGAAGCCGCTCAGGCCGCAGTTGCGGCATTCCGCAAGGACAAGACTTCCCGCGCGAAGTACGCTCAAGCGAAGCAAGCCATTTTAGCCGTTGGGCCGGCCGCCGCGCAGGCGCGGAACGTGCGAGGCGAACCGGGCGACGCGCTAATTAGTGGCGTTCTCGACAACATTCCCGGCTTGCTGACTGATGCGGCGGCGACGGCAGTAGGTGGCGAAAGCGCGCTTGATGCCACGCTCAACCAACTGGCGGGTGAGTTTGCTATCGAGCCTAAGTCTGCATCAAGCGGCAATGCGCTCACCGACGCGGAGCGCAAGGAACTCGAAGAACTTGAGCGCCGATTCGGGAGCGCGACCCAATGAGCGACCCACGCGCACGGCTGGAAGAACTACGTGCACGGGCTCGCCTTGAGGAATTGCGCGTCAAGGCAGGCGGCAGCGCACCAGCACCCCAACAGCCGACGGCAATCCAGCCCCAAGCACCGGTCGCAGCGAACGCCAGCGACGGGAGCTTCACGCTCGACGCGTTGGCCGATTGGTTCAACAACTCAAGCGGCAACCCAGCATTCGAGCAAGCACTACAGGGCGCAACACTCGGGTTCAGTGACGAGTTGCAGGGCGTTCTCGGTGCGGCTTACGACGCCGTACAGGGCAAGGACTTCGGCGACAGTTACGACGCACGCGTTGGCGCCATCCGCGACGGGATGAAGAAGTGGGCCGACGAGAATCCGTGGAGCACCATTGCCGCCAATCTTGCTGGCGGACTGGTGAGCGGCGGCGCTGCGCTACGGGGCGCCAAGACGGCAGGCGTGCCGGTGGCGGGCGTCAAAGGCGTTCTAGCTACTGGTGCCGCGCTGGGCGGTGTTGCTGGTGCTGGGACGGCTGAAGGCGGGCTGGATGCGCGGGTTGAGGGCGCGACGCTCGGTGCTGTGCTTGGCGGAATACTGACCGGCGCATCCGGCGCCGTTCGTGGCGTATGGCGCAAACTGGCGCCAGGCGTACAAAACCGCGTCGTTACGATGGCAAACGAGACCGGGATGACACCATCGCAAATCGCGACCCGACTGCAAGCGCTTGGACCCAAAGCGACACTCGCCGACGTAGACGACATCTTTTTGCGAGCCGGCGATGTTGCGGC
>FUIF01022896.1_pt1 | contig 27075 bp, 34 predicted proteins | sample 1003461 | NCBI WGS metagenome assembly FUIF01 (sample SAMEA80401918, study PRJEB19352) | marine metagenome
TACAGACCCGCCTATGTTGAAGCTACTTAGAACCTCGCCATTGCCTCTAAGCATCTTGATGGCTGTGCCGTTTGTACTGAGTTGCAGATTGCCTGTTCCAGCGTCTGAAACATAGCCGTGAGAACCGTCGTGAAACACGCTGAGGTCATTGCCAGAGCCGAAAATAGCCTTGTCGTTTGTGCCAAAGTTGATGTCGCCGGTCATAGTGCCACCAGTTAAGGCAAGGAAGCCTGTACCTGATACGTATGCCGCTACCCAAGCAGAGCCTGTGTAAACATACATAGCACCTGCTACGCTATCAAAATACAAAGCACCAGCTACCAGAGCGTCACCGTCATTATCTACAGTAGGTGCGCTAGACTTTGTGCCGAGATACCTGTCATCGAAATTATCATATGCCGCTAGTGTTGCATCTCTTGCACTCTCAGCCGCAGTTTGTGCTGATGATGCAGATGATGCAGATGATGCCGCATTACTTGCTGATGTTAAGGCTTCCCCAGCTTTTGTTGTGGCTATGCCAGCTTGTGTAGTTGCTGTTCCAGCACTAGTTGATGCAGAAGATGCTGATGATGCAGAAGCAGATGCACTAGAAGCCGAATTAGTTTCAGCAGTTTCCGCATTAGTCTCGGCAGTTTCAGCATTAGTTTCCGCAGTCTCCGCCGCAGTCTGTGCAGTCTCCGCCGCAGTCTGTGCAGTTTGTGCGGCAGTTGCGCTAGTTGATGCACTGCTTGCACTAGATGCGGATGCAGTTGCACTTGTAGCCGCTTCGCCAGCTTTTGTAGTAGCTGTAGTCGCATTTGTTGCGGCATTCTGAACATCGGAAAGATTGTCAGTAATGTTCTGCATATTGGTCGTTTGACCAGCAACAGTAGTGACGTTGCCGCTAATGCCAGCAACAGTAGCGACGTTAGCAGAGATACCCGCCACAGTTTGGATTGCATCTGTGGCATCCGTTCCGTCTTCGATGTCAGCCAGCGTGGCGATATCAGCCGCCACAGCAGATACTGTTGTAACATCAGCCGCACTAGCGCCAACTTCCGGGTTGCCGGTTGTCTCGTTAAATGCCAGATACTTGCCCTTGCGGTCGTCCTTCGCAGGCAACGTCATGTCTAGCGTGCCGCCGTCGTCAACGTGTTCCGGGTCTTGAACCGGCGCAGCAATCTGCCGCTTACTCTCTTCAGCTATTTGCTGTGTCATAATTATCTGACCGTCGAGCTGCTCGTTTAGCGCGGATGCGCGCAAGTCACCGGCAGTAACGAAGTCAGTTGTGCGCTCGATATCCCGCGCACCGATAATAGTAATGCTGTCGGAAGCAGTCGCGGCAACAACAAGCGTAACAGACCCGGTGCCGTTAGCGTTAACAGCCACTGTGTAGTCTGTGGTTAGCGTCAGCTTATTAGCGTTTTTGTAAACAGCCACGTCGTCTTGGTCTAGCACCTCAAACGTAAACGCGTATGGGCCTGTTCCAGCGGATCCACTGAACACCTGCCTGCGCGTTACTGCGTTAATGTTATAGTCTGCCATATCTACTCCTTGAGTGGATTATACGCGATTTCGCGTAATTACTGAAGTGCAAGTATTTTCGTGTCAAGATAATCGTCTTCGTTCCTTAGTTTTTTTATCGCGTTAGATTTTCGCTTATTAACTATAGTGTTCAACGCATCGAGCCTGTCTTCGTCGGTTGGTATCTGCGCGTATTCTGGCGAACGAATAAACCGAGCCATCGATGGCAACAAGGTTGTCGTCACGTCAAACCCATCATCGCCCTTCTGACGACCGCGGCCATCTGTGTTATTCATGTCGGTAAGTATCTGGTTGTATTGCTCTGCATTAAGCAACACGCCAGACACTCTTTTCTGCGGCATCCCAATACCTTGGCCGAGACGCATCAGCTCTGCGTCAACAGCGTTGTATTTTGTTTCCTTGATGCGCACTGGGTTTATCATTTCCCAGCCTGACCCTGTACCTGTAGTCATCACCTCGCCCCATAGGTTTAGGCGCGCTGGCACAGTGTCACTAAAGAATGGGTTGCGTCCTTTAGCTTTCTGCAATGCTGTGTAAAAGCCGCGTGCAAAAGGCGGTAATGCTGTTGGGTCTTCACCAAACAAACCCTCTGCTGGAAGCATTGACGAACCAACGGCAGGGCCAGACGCGCCCTCGCCTAGCTCACCCATGCGCTCAAGGCCACCAGCAAACGACGATGTGCCGGGCAAGAACGCTAGACCAGCCTCAGTTAGCTTCTGTGTAAACAGCGCCGTTGCATTTTCGGTTAGCTTATCTGTGTCTCGGAAAATACTTGTAAGCTCCTGCACGCCTTGCAAGAACGGCATCTGCACAGCGTACTCCGCCGCGCTCCCGGCAAGAGCCATAGCTAGCTGGTCAAGCGTTGCTTGGTCTGTTTCATATTGCGCGTAATACGCAAAGTCAGCAGCCATCGCCAGCATACCAGACACTGGGTCAAAGCGGTTAAATGTTGTTGAGTGATACTTCCCAGTCCACCTGCCGTCCTCAGTATATATCTTTTTATTTACAGAGTAGGGCTGCATCCCCATGCGCATCATTGCCTGACGCGCTTCCCTGTTTGCTGGCCCCTTGCCTACAATGATAAGGTCTTCGTTTGGGTCGTCTATCCCCATAGACGCATAGGCAAACCCACTCATTATTGTAGAACCCATTGCAATTTTAGACAGCGCAATATCTGCGTCTCTTCCGCCTGCCGCAATTTGCCGGCGTATTGTTGGGGATAACACAGCTAATGGCGTGCGGCTCAAGGTTTCCTTCATTACGTTTGTGGGCGTCTTGAAGAATGGAATAAACAACTTTGCGATAGGGTGAGACGCCGCGCTTTGCAAGCTACCAAACACGCCATCAAGGTCACCTTGAAACGTCATTTGTTTTGCGGCTTCTTTAGAGCTGTTAACAATATCCATTGGCGGGTCATTTATAAACCGCACCTCTTCTGCTGCCGCAAGCGCCTTTGCCTCTTCTACTGTTTTGCCAGCCGCAATTAGCTCGTCATAAAGATTGCCGCTTGCAACGATTGCTTCTTGATGAATTGCCATGCGATAGCCAAGCGCTTTGAAGAACTCGTCTTCTGCCATCAGGAAGCGCCCCGGCATACGCACACCAACGCCAATAGTGTTTACCGCTGCCGCCGCCATGTTGCCAGAACGCACTTGGTTTACAATCTCTGTCATGTCACCAGTTGTGCCGATTGACCGCATATTACGCACATCAATCTTGGACGACATATCGCCCGGCACTTCTTTAACCATGACACGACCAGCAAGTAGGATTGCGTCTGATAGACCCCGACGCATACCCTCTAGCTGTGCAAGACTTTCTCTCGCCCTAACTCTGTCTGTGTTACTTCCCGGCCTCATAGTGCGAAGTCTACCAATGCCGCCAGCCAGCGCTGTCTCTGCTGTGCGCAACATCATAAAGCTAGCGTTACCCGCTATGTTCACGGCGTGCGTTACAGGCGAGGATAGGATGCTGTTAATCCAGACCTCGGTAACAACGTCCATGCTTTTAGAGATAAACCCCTGCTCAACAAACTTAGATTTAGCCGCAGGGTCTTTTAGCGCCATATACATAACGCCGATATGCTCTACGTCGTCAGCGTTTTGTGCGTCAAACAAGAACCGTATGCGCTCGGCTCTTTCGCCAATGTCGGGGATGTCTAGCTTCTGACCAACAGCACCAGCAACATATAGCGCACGACCAGCTTCTGACGTTGCGCCCGATACGTTAGACAATAGCACGCCTTGCGCTGATAGCATTTGCATAGCGCGTGTCATAGCGGCTTCGCGTTCTGGGCCTATTGATAAAGCGCGTGCAACTTCGTATGCCTTGTCTGTTTCTTTTACGAGCTGAACGGATGCAATAATGCCGCCGAGGATTTCTTCTGCCGTAGCCGGAGAGCCGGGGTTGCGGTTAAGCATCTTCAGCGCGATGTTATCAATGCCGCGATTTTCAGCGCCTTCTAGGATGGCCTCAAACCCAACAGTGCCACGCCTCGCCTTTTCAAACAGCTCCGCGTTTGCGTCCTTTATTTGTGCGAAATAAGATTGCAGGTCGAAGTCGCCCATGTTCTCCGCTATCTGCGGAAAGTTAAGGCCTTTGACATACTCGCCGCCAAGCGCAAAGTTTATGGCCTCTAACTCATCGTCTGATGCTTCTTTAATAACAGTGCGCCCGGCAATAGTTTGCACCGGCTTGTCTGGGATATCCTGCCCTGTTCTTTTTTGCGCGCCTTGCAGAAGGTCAATAACAACGTCCTTAAAGCCGGCAACCTGCATAGGCGCAGGCTCATCAACTGCAATGGCGGCTCTGTCCATGCCCTCTTGGATTGCACCAACAATGCTTTCAGATGTTAGCTCGTCCTGCGTTGGCTCTGGTGCCGCGACAAGGTTGTCCGCAACAATCTGCTCTTCGGCAGACATTTGCTCAATTTTCTTGTCAAGCTCCTGCGTCATATCTCTAACCGTTCTCTAATCTAAATTGTTCTGGCAATTCGTCCTCTATTTCTGCGCCAAGCTCTTTTGGCACATCTCCCATAAACGCATAATAGATGTAATTTTCTCGCGTCATTTCTATGTCATACTTTTCCATCAACTGGACGATTGGGTCAGTCTTCCCAAGTTGGTTTGTCGATGCCGCCAGCTCGTTGCTCTGTTGCATTTTGCGCCTCCTCTAATGTTTTGTTACCCTTTTTATATTCATACCATATATTTGTTATGTCTTCGACATACTTCTTATCTCGCTTCATTGTGTCAGGGAATAACCCCCTGACAGCTTCCCATGTGATAGACTGCATTTCTCTAGGCAATACACCTCGTTGTTGTGCGGCCTCTCTGTAAGCGTCAGCATAAATACCATAGATGCCCTTGGTGCCGGTAAGCGACGAGTTTGACATGCCGCCATTCCACCGAGCATCACGCTTCTTTGCGTCAGGCGCGCTGCCGAAGTTGTGGTGAACTTCTGTTGCGTCACCTGCTAGAGGGCGAAGCATACCAGCCGCAACTGCGTGTGTATCGATTGTCACATCGCCATTTGTTGACGCTGGGTTGTAAATATTATTATAGAAGTTTCTTACCTTATTCTGACCGCCCATCTGGTCTGAAATAATTTTTAAATCACCGCCGCTTTCTATAGCGTTAATAGCTTTGGCAATTTCAGACAAACTACCCCATGCGACCATGCGGTTTACACCTTTGCCTGTCTTTACAGTATCTCCAAACGTGCCTTCTGGGTTCACGATTGGAAAGGACCTATCGTTGTAAGTCTCGTCGTACACGCGCAACCACATAGCCTTTTCAGCGGGCAACTCTAGCTGCTCATAAGTCTTGCCATCAATGGCGTCCATAATAACTTTGTCTTTAGGTTTGTTAGCTTTAAACTTCTCATTCATCATCACGCGCATTTCACCGCTCATGGTCATGCCGCGCTCGTTACCTTTTGTCACGCTTTGAATGGTTTCAATAACGCGGCGACCCAAGTCTGCGTTTTGATACCAGTCTTTTTGCGGAGATAAAGCCGCCATTGCGCCAGCCACGCTTTCTAGTGGCAGGTTGTATTTGTCAGCGTAGTCTTGCGATATTTTGTTTGCGCCTACATACCATTGCTTTGAGCGTTGCCGAGTAGCTTCTGGCACCCTGTCATGCAAAAACAGAAGGTTAGACACAATGTGTTCTTTTAATGTGCTAGCCGCTTGCTCTGGTGGCATATCAACAAGATTGTCAGGCATGTTCGGGTACTGGGATATTTTTTCAAAGTTAGCTTTTATCTTTGCCTCTGGCTGTTGCAATGTTGTGGCAGTGTCAGTGACTAGCTTTGTCGCTATTGGGTCTTCAGTAGACGAGACCGCTGTTGGTAGGCGTTGAGATATAATCTTATCCTCCACACCACCACGCATCGCCTTCACAGCGTCACCAGCCGCCGCGATAGCCGGGTCAGGGTCAACGCCCATGCCAACCGTAAACGAGCCGTCAGCGTCCGCCATACGCACCTTTGCGGCATCGCCAGCGCCTTCAATAGCGTCACCGACCTTTGACAACATCTGCGGCCCCTTAGTGACTGCGGCTTTAGCTACACCGCCAATGCCGCCAAACTCGCCAACCATCATAGCCTCATCAAGTGCCTGCATCTGGACATCGCTCAAGCCAGCTTCTTCTGCCTGCTGTTGGATAAACCCCTTAACAGCACCAGACCCATATTTATCAGATATCTCTGTTAGTGTACTTGTAAACGCTTCAAGCCGGCCCTCGTCTCCCTCTGGGAAAATTGCGTTATAAGCGCCTGCTGCTAACGCGGCAATGTCACCGGGCAGGCCAACAGTCGCAGAAGTTGCACCAGCGGCAAGACCACCAACAACAGCCGGTAGCTCTTCCATAGCTTGTCCCGGCGCTTGCGGTTCTGCTTGGCTCATCTCTTGGCGTATAGGTGGCTGTAAATCAAACCCAGTTGCACCCAAGCGTGCTTGCCTTGGTCGCACTGATACGGTTCCGTCGTCGCCTCGATGAAGCTCCGCGTCAATGCCCATGTCCATTAGTTCGAGGCTGGTTGAAAGCTCTTTTTCTAAGTTCATTTTCCTACCAATACGTTTAATTGCTCTGCAAACTCTGTCTTGCCAAATAGCTTTTGTTTAGCTTCCTTTAGTGTAGTGCCTCTAGGCAGAGTTCCGTTATCTATAAGTGATTGCAACATATTCTGTGCTAGCTCTGCTTTGGTCGGGCCTGCGTCTGCCTGCAATTCTTTAACTTTCTTGCGCACAAAGTCTAAGCGATTAACGCTGGGGTTAAGCCGTGTCTCTACAATCAACGACGTTTCAATATCAGCAACTTGTTTCGCCGCTTCCTTATCGAGGTTGACCACGCTGTATATGGCGCCTGCCGGCATTGGCATTAAGGTATTACGCACATAGTCCATCGCCTGCGTATGGTCCTCATTGCGTAAAGCGTCCACATTTCCCAGTAACGTCTTAAAGGTGCCAACGCTCAAGTTACCATCGCTAAAAGCATTGATGACAGCTTCTGATGTTAGTGACTTGTTAAGCAGGCTGATTTGCAACATTGCCACAACATTGCCGTTATCTATCGCGCCTTCTTTATAAATGTTTTCAGAAAGCTGTTCAAACTTACCGGCGTCAACAGATGATAGCCGGTCAAGCAATGGCCCTATAACATCAGACCCGGCGCCACTAAGGCGCGCATTTACAATATCAACAACAAGTTTGTCAGACCGTTCTTTTTTATTTCTGTCGCCTCTAGCGTCCATTGCGCTCTCAAGAGAAAGCTCATTTTTTACCCGCGTAAAAATGTCGTCTACTGCTAGCCGCTTTTGGTCAGCGTCCATGTTAAACAATAAGTCCTGTATCTTCGGGTCAGACTTCGCGCCAGTGCTTAACTCATACAATGGGTCTTCCTGTTGCATTGCCCAGTCAGAAACGGTTTGTACATACCGAGCATCAACAGCCGCATCAAACGCCTTTAGCTTTGATGCCACTAACGCCTGACCGCCGCCTGCCGCTTGGTCTGCTACAGCCTTGCGAAGGACCGCTAGCTTATCATTAAGTGAAACATACCCCTGTTCGCCTGATGCGAACGTAGAGCCGGCAACAAACGCGTCATCAATGCTACTTATGCCGTCCTTAACATCGGCCGGACCATTGATAAGCAAATCAGCCCCAAGCTCCGCATCAATCTTTGCCTGCTTCTCTTGCCTCTCAGCTAGCTTTGTTGCGTGCGCTAACACAGAGCTGTTTGCGTTTGCAGACATTGCGGCGCGAAAGTTAACAGCCGCTGCCGGGCTGACGCTATCCATCGCTTCAGCAAAACCGTTAATGATATTATTGACCTGCTCAGTGTACTGCCCAACAGGCATATCTGTTTCGATAGCTGACAAGCGCAATGACGTTATAGCTTGGCGCGTGCTGTTTTCCATATTTGCTTGCGCCGTCTGGATTGCCGCTTTTCTTGCGGCTTGCGCAAATACAGTTTGCTCCTCTGAAAATACTGCCGGCTCTTCACCTGACTTCAAGGCGTCTTTCATTTGCGCTGCTGTCGGCGCATTAGCGGCACCGTATTCTGTACCTTCTTTTATCACCTGCGCCTTTTGACGCTCAAACGCAAACTCGCTCATGCGGTCTAGCGCATTAGCAACGCCAGTAAACACTGCGCCTCTAGCGCGACCAGTAGACACGTAGTCTACTGACGAAACGCCGGGGATGCTGACACCTAATGGTCTATATTTTGGTAACTTCTCTGCCATTCTATTACACCAAACTTATAGGAGTTTCTGGGGCTGACCCCAGTGTGCCTTGGTTATAACCTTGGATACCCACACCAAGAGCAGCGCCCATCATAGCGCCTTTGACCTTTGCGCTAGCCTGCTGAAGGTATTGCGCGGCTTGCGCCTCGCCTTGCGCCGTCACAATGGTCGCGCCTTCCTTAGATAGGTAAAACTCTTCTGAGCCTTTTGCCAGTGCTTGGAAACGTAACGCCATTGCGGAGCCGCTGAATGGGTCAATGTTGCCGGCGCCGGCTTTAGCAACAATCGTTGCCTGCGTGCGTAGAATATTGTCGAGAACAGCAACGCCCTGTTGCTTGTACTTTAGCATCTCAGACCTTGCCTGCACTTTTGTTTGCGTAGCTTGCGCCCCTAACCCTCGCGCTTCCTGCTTCGCCGCCTGCATTTTCATCAAGCCTGATGCGGCTTGAAATGCTACTGCTTCCATCCCACTCATTGACCAGCACTCACTTTATACTCTACGCCAAGCACCGTCATTTTTAGTGGCACCGACTGTGTTATCGTTAACTGTCCATCGTAGCTGTAGCCCAGCACGCCGTTCAGCGTCTTGATGCCGGTGTACTCTCCCACATCGTCATCGAGGATGCCGGCGCCAAAGTTACGAAACGCTATTTCTTTAGCATTGATTGACATCGCCTGCGTCTCAAATAGCTCGGCGTTAATCTCAAATATGCGCTTCTTAAATCCACGCAGCGACCCGCTAGACAGGTTTGGCTCGCATGGCAGGGTCTTCATTGTTGGCGTGAAGTTTAGTCCAACTTGGAAACTAGCCGTTGCTGCTACCGCAAAGGTCACGGTCGATGGCGAACCCGCCACTGTCTGCACTGGCTCCACAACACCATCACGGATAATCTGCACCTCTTCTGCCTCTAGGTGCGGCATAGTTACTGACGCCGCCGCTGTGCCTGTCTTGGCGCAATCTAAGAACACATCAGCGTCGAAGACCTCGACATAGTAAACTGTAACGCTGTTAACTGTGCGTTTTGCAATTACATAGATGTCATCAACATCAACGCCGATATTTATAAACGTGCCATCTGTTGTCCACTCGGTCGGCGCAATAACGTTCTGGCTACGCAGTAACGTGTAACACGCAATAGACCCATCATCGTCATTAACAATCATCAGCCGGTCACCCTCGTCGGTAGACGTAGCAACACGCACCGCCATCTCGCCGGGCGTTTTTAGTAAGTGTGACGACAACAGCGATATCTTGCTAGACGTGTACGCCTGCACAGTGTCGCTAAATACGAACTCTTGCAACGCCTTGCCCTGCCGCTGAATAAATAACGTAGAGCCGTCAACGTTCTGCACCCTGACACCTGCCTTAATGCCAAAAGCAGTCTGCGCCTTTACAATAAGGTTAGATGGGGTGATAGGGTCGTCCAGCGTTTGCGGCACATAAAACTCGCCGCCGGTAGTGAATACCTGTAAATGACGCCCGGAATACATATCGACAATAGCATTGAACGTTCCTGTGTCTAGGGTTGCTTCAACAGCGGCATCGTCTAACGCCTCGCCAGGGTCAAAGTTAAAAAAGTCTGACACACGCGAACCAAAGATAGTCGACGGCCTGCTTTTGGTGCCGCCAAAGTATAGCCGGCCTTCATGGAACGTCACGCTGCGTGGATAGCCGCGAGACGCAGACCACACGTCTTCGTAGCCTTCCTCAAGCTCCCAATCTGCATCGTCAATATTACTCGTATCAAATAGCGGCACCTCTGCAAAGCACTCTAGCTTGGCATCGCTTACCTTGCGCACAATGCGTAACCGACCAAAAGGCGTGACGTTTATGTATTGGCCTACATAAACATCTGCCGCCGCGCCGGCTGTAAATATATTTGCGTCAGACCCGCTATGTTTTGCAGTCAGAGTTATGTTGCCAGACGTGCCGCTTGGCTCTAGGTGGTCGTGTGGAACGCCGGTATTAAAGCTGTTGCCGGCTGTTACTGATAACGTATATGCGTATTTAGGCACATGACTAAAAGTCAGCGTGCTAGCGGTCCAAGAGCTATCGGTTGCGCCGCGTACAATCTTTAGAGGTGCTAAGTCTTGGTGAACCACAATAACTGTGTCAGCGCTTTGTACCCAGTTCATCGTCGGAATGATGCCGCTCGTCAAAGCGGCAACGGCTAGAAAATCATTGCCGCTTCCGTTGATGTTCGTCACTAGCGCTTGGTTCTTGAACACATACATTTTGCCCGGCGTAAACACCAGCATGTAGCTGTCAGTTACACTAAACTCGAAGGCGACCATGCGCACTGCATCAGCTGCGCCGGCATCAAGCGCGGAAACAAACCTAGTACCATCACGGCGCTTTGCCCCGCCCTGCGGTTGTATAGACACATTCTTTGCTGTGGTTAGCCCGGACTTGTACTGCGCAATATCAGTACGTGCGCGTAGCTTGGGGTCTAGCTCGCCGCTGGTGAAGTCATTCTGGATCTGAATGATGCGGCTCATTCTTAAAACCTTATGTCAGATATCGGGAACTCTTGTATCGATTTAGACGGCTGGTCAGCACCATCAATGTTAATAGCAACCCGCACAAGCCCACCGCGCATATTGTCAGACGGCGCGCCGTAAGCCTTCGAGTGAAAATAGTCAGCCTTTGTGATTTGGTCAGTAATAGGTTCGGCAAACTCCGCCGCAAGCGCTGTCTTGAGAAGACGCACAAAGTAGGGCGGAAACTCTGCTGGCTCCGGCAGATATTGATAATCAATCCAAACATCTTCTAAATTTGTAAACAGTCCTGCTGAGTAGATTTCAAAATCTCTGATTGAATTTGCGCCGACAGAGCTAGTGTTAAACACAGCCTTGGGGTTACCTAGCATGTCGCCGGGTAGCTGATACTTATACTTCCACTCGTTGATGGGCGTATCTGCTAGGCGTGCAATCTTGGTCTTTTGTATTGTCCAGCTATAAGGGTACTGCATGATAAGTGTATCACGCACATCATCGTAGAGCCGGTCTGCAACCTGCGCCTCATCAGTGCCATCACTGAAGCTGGAAAGCGGAGACGCCCCCAACATAATGAGCGCGTCAGAACAGATTGATAATTTGGTATCGCCAGCAGCCATGCATGTCTCCGATGTGATAGTGGGGCGACCGAAGCCGCCCCGCTAATATTAGTCGGCGTCAGCAACAGATACTGCTGTACCGTCAGACACGTCAACAACGCCTGATGCGTTTGATAGTACAACAACAATGCTCATTGTTGGTGTTGCGCTATCGTAGCAGAAGATAACGTCGCCAACTGCTAGTGTGTCAGACAGGTCATTAAAGTAACCTGCTGTATTCACAGTAGCAATCGCGTCTGCTGATGTGTAGGTGTACATAGAAGGAGCGTTGCCCTTCTTTGATGCACCCATCACGTTTAAGCCTGCACTTGAAAATGCCATCGTTCAATTCTCCTTATTCAGTCGCTGAGATTTTAACGATGCCGTCGTCATCAATGGCAACCGCACCAGCGGAGAACATTGAAGATACCAGGAACGATGTCTTCTCAGGAACATAGTTGATTTCAGAACGTTGGCCCATGCCGATGCCCATGCCGATTGCATCGCGGTGAAACGCGAAGCATGTGCGTGTTGATGGGATTGGCAAGCCACCTTCGTCACGGTCACCAAGTGTGATGAACTTAAAGCCGAGGAAAGTGTCAATCTCGCCAGTTGAAAGAGCCTTGACTGTGGCAAAGTCGCCGCTTGTCAGTTCTGTTTCGTCTAGCAATGCAGCCAATCCGTTTGCATGAATAATCATGCAACGACCTTGGGCAGGCACGTTCTTTGTGTCGAGAGCCTTCTTGGCCGCAAGCAGCTTTGCAAGGTTCATGTTTGTGCCAGCGCCGCCAACTGATGTAGCAACAGTTGATGGTGACGATGCAGCATTCAGCGCGTCGATAACGAGCTGGTCCATGCGGCGTCCGATTGCGCCAGATACAACTTGCACCAATTCCCGGCGCTCGTCGAAGTTGACCTTCTGCTGATTGAAGATATCGCTATATTCAGCAGCAATGAAGTCTGACATTGTGGCGGTGACTTGTGAGTATGACACGTTTAATGGTGTCACGTCTGTCTGTGGTACGCGCACAGTCGCGGTGCCTTTCCCGATTTTCGGGAACTTCACTTGTGAGCCTTCGACGTTTGTCCGTTCACGAACTACACCGGCAAGAGCGCGTGCGCCCTGATATGCCTGCTTAACTTCCGCATCGAACATCTGCACGAAGGCGTTTGAAATAGCTACTGCCATTTTTTAGTCCTCTCGTTAAAAATGTTTTTCAAAAGCGCATCAGGTATCCGAAGCCGGGCTGCTGCTTGGGTGTGTACGTTACACCCCAGAACGTGGTCGACAGGCCCACATATAGGTTATCCGTCATGTAAATTTTATAAAAAAACAGCGCACCCCGCAAGGTGCGCTATTGATTAGATAGCAGAATAGTCCTGCGTGCCGTAAACTTGCTCGAACATCTTCTCGACTTTTGCACGATACGCAGGGTCGGTTTGATATTCCGGCTTGCCCACCATCGAGTTCAGTTCTTCCTTAGACGGCGCGCCATCTACTGGCCCAACGTCTACCGGGATAGGTCTGTCGCCATAATAGCTACGCACTTTCTGCAACGCCTTTAGGCCCTGCGCAGTGCCGCCCATTATGCGAAACTCCTCAAAGTCACCCTCTGACCACACGCCTTTGCGCACTAAGCCAGAAGCCCAGTCAGTCATAGATTTAATAGTTGCGTCAGCATTCGGCCCAAGTTTTGCATGTTCTTCCTTAAACGAAACTTCAGCCGCCTCTGCCTCACCAGCAGATAATTCGATAAACTTTGACGCAAGTTGGTCAAACGCATCCTGACTGATGCCGTTATCTTTAGCCCAGCCTTTATAGCTGTTATATAGCTCATCATCCTCTGGAATATTAGCATCGCTAAATACCTTCTCATCATACTCATCTGGCGCCTTGTGTTTGCCCTGAGAGAATTTCTTTTGCAATTCATTGTATGACTTAGCAAGGTTTTCTAAGTCTGGCCCATCGTCGTCATTCCAGAATTTATCTGGATACCAGTCAGGCCGTTCAAACTCTACCTCTTCGCCCTCAGAGGCAACAGTAACCTCATCAAGTGATTGTGGGCCAGCCTCTGGCTGGATGTGGGAGATAGTTTCTTCTGGCTGCTGGTTATCCTCTGCCTCTACGCTGGCTTGGGCCATCAGTCCTTCAGTTTCGCTCATAAGTTCCTCGCACGTTGCATCCGCTTTTCTATTTCGCGGACAAGTGAATTTTGCCCTTCTCTGGCAAACCCATGCGAAGCATCTTCGCCGGGATACCATGTGGGCTGCTCTATCGTTAACGAGCGCAGATGCTCGTGTAGCTTCTGCCCGTCCTCGCTACCGAATACGCGCAAATACAACCTGTCTATATCGTCTTGGTTGTCTTGCTGTGTTAGTCTTGACTGCGGCTCTACTGAGCGCAGTGCATCCCATCCCTCGTCTGTCATTATTCAGCCTCTGGCGCTGCCTGTTGTTGTGCCGCCATTTGTGCGGCCTGCATAGCTTGTTGCATCATCTGCTCGCGCTCTTCTGGTGTTGTGCGCAAGTCAGCCGGGATGCCGAGCTTATCAGCAACATGGTCTGGTATTGCGCTTGTGCGAACAGCCATCTGACCCTCTGGACCGAGCATCGATGACATCTGCACCCACTGCATAATCTTTTCGATATCGCCCATGCTTTGCGCTTGTGCGATAGGTGATACTGGCGTGACTTTAATTTCTAAGCCGTTCACCTTCAGCGGTAGTTCTATTAAGCCGCGTTCATCCATAACGCCAAGTATGCGCGAGACGAGCGGTATCATTGTTTCTGTTATGAGGCGACCAAAGGCAGACCCAAGATTGCTAGCTAACTCAGCCGACCTAAACGAGATTTCTGTTGCTGACCGGGCTGACATATTATCGTTTGGCAACGTGTCGTCCAGCATGATTTTCTTAACATTTAAGCGAAGGTCGTTGATGATAATCTGCGACACGTTAAAGTCGCCAGACCGTGGCAACATCCGCAGGCTCTCGCCCTGTGGTCCGCCATTACGCGCAACAGGAATGATTGCGCCAGGTCTGATGCTGATGGTCTGCGGGTTCAGCACGCCATCATCTGCGGCTGTGTAGACCCCGGCAATAGACAAGCTGGCATTTTTCAATAGCAATTCTAATGTTTTGTTCAGCGTCTTGATGTCGGGGATAGCTGTGACCAGTGGGCCTCTGCCGTAGACCTCGCCGGCTACCTTCATGTAGCGTGCGACAATCCAAGGCGAAGACTTCATCTCACGCATGAGAAGTCCTTCTTTACCCTCTTTGGTAATAACGTGATAGTGATACATGCCGCTTTCAACATCGAGGCAGGTAGCCTCAATCAACTCAACTTCCTCGGTTGGCTTCTCGTCGATGATGCGCTGTAGCTTTGGCGGTATCTCGGCATCAGACCAATGTTGCTTTATGGCCTCTGCCTTCATCCGCATACGGCGATATACGTTATCGACCTTGCCGTGCGCACCTTCTTCGATGCAGACTAGGTATTGCGGCACCGCTGTAAAACGTATCGGCGTGATGTCGTCGCCGGGCTGTACAAGCATAACCGCTGTGCCGACAGCTAAGTCCATCAAGAACTCGCCCATCGCTAAGTCGAAGTTAGTCTGCCGCAACATCGCAAACATCTTTTCGCTATATACATCCAGCGCGGCTTGCGCCTCAACTCTGCGGTCTGGCGGGATATCTGCGCCCGGCTCAAGGCGGCACCAGTTTGATTGCGGCGGGAATAACCCGCTTTGGATGCGATTGGCAAAACGCTGTGTCGAATTGATGGCGGTACTGTCAAACACGCGAGACATTTTATTCTGCCCCGGAGCGCCACCGCCTTCGTAATAACCGTCATACAGGTTACGCTGTGGCAACGCGAACTCGTAACAGTCTTCGTATATCTGGCGCCAGTTGTCCTTGCGACCCTGCGCTAAGTCATGGCGCTTAATTATTTGCTGTGGCGTCATCATGTTTTTCTGTTCCTCTGCGCGAAGTTACGCGCTGCATCTTTAGACCCAAAGCCCCATGCGCGTAGTGCTAAACCAAGCCGTGTTGGCTTGCCATCTTTTTTCTCAGGGCCAGCCATACCGGCAAACCTTGCGGCAAACGAAACGCGTCGGGGGTTGGTGCCAGAGTTTACCGGGCGCTTTAGGTTGCCGCCGTCCTTCTTCTCGAAGTGCCTTCGGCCTGCCTCATTTAAGCCACCTTTAGGGTTCTGGTGCGCTTTCTTAGCCACGCGCCGCCCTCATATTGTCGATAAGGTTTGGATAAGGACGACCTGCCTTAGAAGCGGCACGCATTGCAGAACGCTTTTGCGCAGGAGATAAGCCCTTTGGCTTGCCGACGCTTTTCGGGCGCTTCTTATCCCAGACTGGTTTAGGCTTCTTTTCCATAGCTTTTCTTCTTTGCCATTTTAGTTTTCATTGATGCGCCTGTAACGCGTCCGCCAGTTTGCTTGGCGTATTCTTTAGCCGCACCCATGCCAGCTTTTGTATAGGCAAATGTGCGAGCCTTACCGTCCTTGGAAACCACCTTCGGCATTAACCTGCTCCTAATGTTGTTTGAGTGCCGTCATCGCCGCCTGATGTGCGTCCGCCGCCCAGCAATGAGCGCGCTCCGCCACGACGAGCGCGGCGACGAGCTGCGGCCTCGCGTTCAGAGGATGTTGATTTTACCGGCTCCGGCTCTGGCACAACAACTGGTGCTGGCGCTGGCGCTGGTTTAGGTTTTCTAAAAACTCCGCCCATGCTTTAACCTGCTCCTAATTTTGTTTGCGTTTCAGCGGGAGCCGCTGAACGACCGCCGCCCAGCAATGAGCGCTGACCGCCAGCTCTTCTTGCGCGTAGTGCGGCTGATTTTGCTTTAGCGTCAGAATAAGCCTGCGTTCCCGGCGTATCTTTGGGAGATAACTTAACATTGGAATTGTCAGCAAGGGCTGTGAACGCCTCTGCAACCTTTGGGGTTACTTTTGGTCTTTTGGTAAAACCGCCCATGCCTATGCTCCTAACGTTTTCTTTTTAACCATGCCGGCGTTCTGCGCGGCTTTCGCCAACATCTTTGGCTTTTCCTTCGCAACTGACTTCACGGCCTTGGCCTTGCCCTCTGTCAACTTTTTAGCGACCTGCACAGACGGTAAGTTTTTAGCAACCTTCGCCGCAGACTTACGGCCCTTCTTAGACATTAAACCTAACGCACCCATGCTAACTTCCTAACGTTTTCTGAATACCTGTTGACGGTGTCTCGCGCTCAGAACTAAGCAATAGACGCTGACCGCCGACACGACGAGCGCGACGTTGCGCCTCAATCTGGCGCATCTTCTGCTCTTCTTGCGCGTCGAGGCGCTCTTCCTGACGCGCTTGCGCTTCAGCTACTTTCGGGTCTGGTGCTGGTGCTTTTGGTGAACCGCCGAATAAACTACCCATAGTTCCTCGCATACATAATGTGGTCGCTTTTGTCCGGGCCGTACCTAGATAGGCGACCCTCTGGGTTGAATTTTAACGCAGTAGCCCAATGGATAGCAAGCTCATTACGCGCATCAACCACCAACTGCAATCGATGTAATCGCATTTCGATAGCAACGTGATTAAACACTCTGATAGCACCACGCGTAAGTGATATCGGATTGCGCTCAACTATGGGTGTTGTCAGCAACCAGCCCTCGGCAACGCCGGGCCATAGCTCGTTGAAGCCGAAGCAACACGCCATGTCACCCTTATGCAAAGCGGTGTAACAGTGCGGCACCATCGCAAACGCCTTTAGCCGCTCCGGGTAGTCAGACACGTTTTTGAAATACGCCTTCTCGAACTCGCGCAGGTCCATGTGGAAGGGGTGCGTCCAGTGAAACGGTATGATGCTGACTTCTTTACTACTAGAAAACATTAAAATCCATGTTCGCCTGTATCGGCCTTGTTGCCCCACTGCGGTGACTGTTGCGCGTCATATTGCGATGCTCAGACCCCATCATCAGATAACCGTATGCGTCGCCGACGTGCGAGTGTTCGTTCTTGTTCGGCGCATCTTTAAACCGCTCCTGACCGCCACCCATCGCAACGCGCTTGAAGTGATAGCCACCAGCTAACGATTTGCGTACACGCGCACAGCTACGGTCTACAATAAGACCGGGCTTGCCGTCTATCAGCCGGTTCATTGGTGCGGCGCCTGCCTCACGGCGAACCATAAAATCGTTAGACGCTGTTGGTTGCGCGCGCAGGCCGATGGTGCGCATATGCTCAAATGCGGTTACCTCGAATATCTCATCGCGCTTTGCACCTGCCGGGTCACCCCAGATGAACACCTCGCTCTTGGGGAAGTGCGTGTTGATGTCCGCCATGAGATGGTGGCAGAACCGCTCTAGGCCCATGTCGAAGGCAACCAGCTCATGCACAACGTGCCATCTGCCGTTAGCCATCTTCTGACCAAACACAGCCGCTGGCGTTAGACCAAAGTCAAGCCCGATATGAACAGGCCAGCCCGGTTCTATTTCAACGTCGCTGGACATAAGGCTGTCGGAGAACTCCGACCACACTGCCTTGCCATCCTGCACAAAAACATATTGCGCACCGGCGTAGCATTGGATCCAGTCCAGCGTTTTACCGGCGAGCTGCTGTTCGTAGTAGCCGGGCGGCAGGTTGTTGGTGTTCTCCGCCTTCGGGTTGTTAATCCAATATTTGCCAGCGCTGTAGATGTTCTCCGGGTGTTCCTTCGTGCCTTCTGTAACGCCGCCGGGTTGCTTGTAGAACTTCCACGGATACTTGCCACGAATAGGGTTCTTCTCAGCGAGATTGTGCCACCAGTGGTCGCTATCCATAGGGTTGGTAGACATCCAAACACCGCGCCACGGGCAACCGCCGTGCTTCTTGGTGGGGTAACGTCCGACACGCGATGTCAGGCCATCGACTACCGCTTTCGGCAGTTCTCTAGCCTCGTCTATGAAGCCGCCGGTCAGTTCGAGTGACAGTAGCTTTCGCACGTCCTTGGGTTGGTCTAGCGCAAGAAAGATTACCTCGCAATCGAGGCCGGGGTTGCCGTCACGCGGTGGCAACTTAATGTGATGCGTGATAGGCGGCGACCAGCGCATCTGCCCCCATGTGTTCTCAGGGAATATCTCCTGCCACGTTTTAATCGTCGTTGTGCGCAGTTCGGGATAGCTGTTTCTGATTACGGCAAAACGCGTATATCTTACATTGTCCACTGGCGAAGCAGGTTGCTTGACAGCACGCAACATTACCTCGGCTAATGATGCAAAGGTCTTTCCAGAGCCGACTGGACCAAGTAGACCCCTCACAAAACTGTCGTCGTTCAAAAAATCCCATGTGGTCGGGCTTTCACTAAAATCCAAATTAAGCCCGGACAGCGCATCTGTCGTGGCCTGCTTGGTTCTGCGTTTCGACCTGTCGGTCGCTCTCGGCGCTCTAGCCATTAGATAGATTTCTCCTGACAAAAATTATCGGCAACAAAGGCGGGTGAGCGCTCACCGAAGCCGTGTTTCTCGTAATGTAGCCAGCGCAGGTTGTTCTCACGCAGTTGCGCGGCTCTCTTACATAGCGGCCTGCCGACATAGTCACCGCCGCGAATTATCTCGCACCGGGCCTGCGTAGCGTCGCCAAGGCCAACGACCATGCAGTACATTATCATATACTCGAACATGCTAGCTCCATCTCGCTCTTCTGCGAACAGTACGCAACGCCATTAAGCCCTGCCTGTTAATCGGGATGCGGTTGCGGTTTGGAGCGTAGTCGCCCTCTTTCCAAAAATACAAAACCGCATCATTAATGCGCTTCAGCTCCGCCTTGAACTCGTCGATGGTCATATCAGCCGCGTTCATCATTTAGCTTCTCCTCAAGGTTTTGTAGCGCTGCCATAGCGCAGTTTAGTTCATGCGTTAACTCGCGCACCTGCCGCTCTAGCGCTTCCTTCTCCGGGTCGGTGTCGGGTGTAAACATGACAAACGTAACGTCCTGCTCCTCATCCATCGCGTCCATGTCCAACAGCACGCCCTTACACTTCGAGCAGACGACTTGCTCAGTCTCGGCGTAACACCTGCCGCGTGTCTCCTGGCCGCAATGGTCGCAGACTTGGTATTCGTTAAAGAACCGCACAAAGCTATTGTGCTTCATCCTCGTTATCTCCGCTGACATCCTTCACCTCATACGTCGTCGTCTTCGGGCCAGTCACGTTAATGCCTATCATACTAGGGCGCTGGTCGTCGCTGTTCGGCTCCAGCAATCCGCGATGCTTCGCCAATAGCCGCAGGGCAGATAGCTTGTCGTGCATCTCCACCTCGATTTGATTGCCATGCGCGTTTGGCGTTACCTTCACCTTCTTGATAGCGCGCCGGGCGCGTTCCGACAACTGGCTAGACGGCGTGAGCTGTATCTGCCCCATCGCATCCCATGTGATAATATCGGTGGCCTCGGCGCTACCGATAGCCTCTAGCTCCTGCACAACTGCCTCGCGCTTGTCAGCGTCCGGGCTGGACAGCGCGTGCCGCTTATTGCGAATGGTTGGCGGCTTAGTCATCGCCGTACATCCTATCTGCGATTTCCCCGGCGCAGGCTAGATAGCCGCAACCGTCGATATAGTTATCGCCATGTGCCGGGTTGCCCTTCATACGCGCAACCTTCAGTAACGCCATCATAACACCAACATCATCAGCCGCAACGTCGCAATCAAGATGCAGTGACCAATACTCCGCGATGAGCCTAAAGTTATCTTCCATATCGCCGTGGTCCGCAGCGCGGTCCTTCGTGACGTACTGCGTTGCCGTTTCTAAAATATCGCGTCTATACATTAACAATCTCCAAGCCGCATGTGTTGCACTTCATTTCGCCTTTCAGCGCTGTCTTACATTTCGGGCATAACCCGTTTGCCATTAACCTAGCCATAGAGCCGTCGCCGGTTGCAAAGGTGGCTACGTCTACTTCCTCGATGTCGTCACCGCCGCAATGCCGGCAGAAGCCGCCGGTGCTTTCGCCGGGATGATACAGGTCGTTATAGTGGTCATGCTCTGTGCCGCAGTCTCGGCAGCGTAGTATCTCATCAATCAAGGCCCAGCTCCCTCAGTGTAAATGACGCATCTGTGCTTTCGCGCCACAGCTCGCGCTCGTCGCTTATGGTACTACGCGGACGACCGGGTTGTCTATTGGCCTTTGGTGCCGGTGGCTGTGGCTTCGGCTTCCGCGCAGGTTGCGCTTTGTCGATAGTCTCGCGTGTCCAAAAAGCGTGGGCGCACGATTTGCATTTACGCCGTCGCCGGGTTTCGTTGCCGTCTAGGCGGCTCTCGGTCACAGCGGTTTTGCTTTTGCATTTAACGCACATCATCGGTCAGTTCTCCCGAAAATTTCGTGTGACACCCCCCGTATAGCATGGCAGGGGGCGGGGGCCGAAGGGTCGCTTTTCTGCCGCGCGTTATTTTTGCGCCCCTGCGCTGTACAAAAGCAAACGTTCATTTGTCTGCCTGTACATCGAAGTGATGCACCACGTCAGCTAGCGAAGGAACCCCTGCCCTTCGTTGTATAGCTTGGTCGCATACGTTCAGTGTGGCCGCCTTCACGTCAGCCGCGCTGATGTCACGCATAGCCAGACGACGTGCGTGCGCTATCTCGTTATCGAACAGGCGCACCTGCCCGGTCGCCTGCTGAACAGCCCTGATATAGGCCCAGCAGACCTCACTGGCTCGCGTGTGTGTGTTCTCGTCTCCACCCCTCATACTCCCCTTTTCTTCTATGGGGGCGTCATCTTGGTCAGCGATGAGCTGTAGCGGCTTGGCTATGTGTATATCCTCGTAAGTCGGCACTGGTTCATCGCCTTCCCACAGCACCTGATACCTGTTCGTCTTCCACCCGCTAGCCGCTATCTGATAGTCCTTGCTGTGGAGCTGTCGCACATACTTACGCACCTTCAATCGCTTCACCGCATCATGCACGCTACGGCGCTCTGCGTAGCCTGCCACGTTGCAGAGCGTTTCCATGCTGGGCCAACACACACCAGCTCTGTTCGTGAAGCTACACAGCGCTCCTAACACCCTTAACTCGCGTTCCTTTATCTCACGGTCCGCGAAGGCGCGCATCGGCATTACCGACCACGGCCTCTTGTTCTCGCTAAAATGGGATGTCGTCATCGAGTATCTCCTTGCTTGTCTTAACGTCAGTCACCGTCGCACCCATATCCGCAAAGATGCTACGCGTCTTCTCGACCAGCTTGTTATCAGCCGACCATGCATTCACGATAGCCGCGACCTCTTCAATGCAATACACCAGCGCGTCTGGCATTTCCTTCTTCATCTCCGGCACGTCATGCCTGTTGCGCACCAGTGCTATCACACCGCCATCCTTCATTGCCGCAGTCCACGCTATCTGCTCTATCTGCCTTCCGCCAAGCTCGGTGGCCTTCTGCTCTAGCACAGCATAAGCGCGTATCGTTACAGCCACCTGCTCTTCAACGTCTATCGGGTCTTCCTTATCGATAGCCGCGTTCAGCCTATCCATCTGTTGCCAGTACCTGTCACGCAATGCCTCATCGACTAGCATAGGCAATCTATCGATGCCCCACTTGCGCTCATACTCAGACACAACCCTATCATGCTCTGTCAGGCTATTCTGTATCTTCCGATAGCTTGCCTCACTTGTTACCTTCGTCCCAAGCAACCGCCTCATCCCTGTACTATCAGGCTTCCTTACTCTTCTCTGCTTTGCCATTCTCTACCCCTTATCCGCGTGTGATATGTGAATGTGAAACCCCTATAGGGTTTTTCACATCACACACACACCATGCGACTATGTGATGTGACGTGTGATTTAACGATTTTACAATCACACATTATCTCCCAAGTCCTTGTTTAACCATACTTTGTTGTCTTCTATGAAAATCACACGCTTTTGCTGTAATGCTGCCCTTGCATCCCGACGCTTCCCACTGGTCAAATCGGGTGTTTTCACACGGTGCGCGTCATGCCAAGCCGTCACTGTGACCCTGTCACGACCCAGCTCAACCGCTGTATTACGCAACGCCTGCAACGCTATCGACTGGTCGCTTGTCAGCTTCACGCGTCTGCTTTTGCTCGGCGCGTCCACCGGCTTCATCACCACCGACACATCATCGATAAGCGCGATAGGCACCATCTCGAAGCACATATCCGGGATAGGCTCTGCATCCTTCTGCTTCTCCACAGACAGCGTGACAACGCTCTCTAGCTTCGCCGTCTTGATAACCGTATCGCACGCACCCAGCAACGCAGTAGAACCACGCATACCCCGCGCCGCGTCCTTCCCGCTATGGTGTATCGCCACGACCGCAGACTTTGTGTGCCGCTTTACAGCCTCACACGCATCCACGAACAGCCCCATATCCGTCGAGCTGTTCTCATCACCGCCAAGCAACGCCCTCGCAACCGTGTCGATGAACACAGCGCTGAACGTCAGGCCAAGCTCGTCAATCGTGCGCAACAGTCTCTCGATATCCTCTTGCTCACGGAACCGCACAGCCACCGGCAGGACGTGGAACGGCACTTCATGCGTCATCTTATAGTGCGCCTGCCATGCCTTTATACGCTTGCCTAGTCCGCCAACGCCCTCACCAGCTATATACAACACCGCACCCGGTGCCACTGCCTGCTGATGCCACGCCTTCGCGTAAGCCAGCGACAGCGCCATATCAATCGCAACGAATGACTTCCCGGCCCCCGGTTCACCATACAGCACGCTAAAACCATGCTTAGTGAACACGCCGTCTACCAGCCATTCCACAGGTGGCATGTTGCGCAGATACTTAATATCGTATGTCTCGAACACATCCGCGCGCGGCTCTGTGTCAGGCTCTACCATGTCCGGCGCAGTTTGCAGCGGTTCGGCAGCTTGCACCAACTGCGCCAGCTCCGCCGTTGTACCGCCCTTGGCGAACCAATCATACACGTCCTGCTTATCCGATAACCCCGGCAGACTAACCCTGCTGACGCTCGATGCGACCGGCATCAGGTTCGCTATAACCATGTCAGCGTGTAACTGCCCCGGCTCATCAGCATCAGGCAACACAATCACCTGACGGCCCTTAAACCATGTATTGAGGTCCGCTGACCACTTCTTCGCGCCGCCGTGGCTTGTCGTTGCCACCGCACCCAGCTTTATCAGCGCATCCGCACACTTCTCACCCTCAACAACGAATATCGCCTTGTCTGGGTTCTGCATGATGCCGACCAAGTTATACGGTAGCGGTGTCACGTCCTTCATGTTCCACAGCCAGCCGCCATTGCCGTCAGGCTTACGCTGCCGAAACGTCTTAGGCTCATAGCGCACAACCTGATACGCAACCTCGCCGTCGTCGTTCACATAGTCGTACACCTTGCTGATATACTTTGCCGGCGACAGCTTATCCTGTGCCTGCCTCGGCACGCCGAAGCGCTGCTCTAATATCTCTGGCAGGCTTTTCAATCCTGCGCCTTCATTGATGCGCACCATGTCTATAACACCGCCGCCTTCGTTAGCCTCAAAGTCGAACCAAGTGCCTTTGCGCGTGTCTACGCTCTTCGAGCCATGATTGCCCCAGCGCAACTCGGTGCCACGCTTCTCAGCAGGCTCACCCCAGTAGTGCTTGGCTATCGTCTCGATGTATGCCGCTATGTTTACAGTCATTTTTATCCCCTGTCCCCTTTAAAGAAGGGGTGCCGGAAAAGGGAGGAAAACCGGCACCCCTAAACAAGCTAGAACAAGTTGGAGGCCTCGTTCTGGCTCGGCGCTACTGGCTCTGGAGCCGGCGCGCTAACCGCCGTGGCGGTATCCATTTTAGAGCGGTCGAACCATCCAGTGATGGACCACTCAGGCACCTTGAAGCGGTTCTCGCCCTGCGGTGTATTGACTGTGACAGTCTTGGTGCCGCTGATTGTGACCTGCGGAACCTCGCCGGGATGGTTCGCTCTCTCAGCCTCATACTGGTTATGCAGGCTATCGAACTGACGGATAACCGTCTTCGCTTGCGATGAGAACTCACGCAGTCCCATCTCCTTGCCAAACAATCGCACGCGAAACGCCTGCTTGTGTTCGTCTGTCGGACGTGCCGGCATCTGCTCGCCGACTTTGACCATTTGGAAGTCTGGCGCACCACTGGCAAACGATAGCCAGCCCACTTCCAGCGTGTCGAAGTCCATCAGGACGGACAACGGCAGGTCCATCTCATGGTTACTCTTCTCCCATTCGCCGGATGCGTTCTGCGCCCGGTCCTGCCTGATGAAGTCTCCCGCCTTTGCGTCAAACTTGATAATTGGCACGATGTTACCACCGCCGCCGCCTTCGCTTACTAAACCTAAAGCCATGTTTCTACTCTTTCGCTTTGGACTGACGGATAGCGTCCGCCTCGCATTGCCGTATGGCAACTCCTATTTGCATCGCTACCTGTGGCACGATTGCATTACCTAATCCTTTAAGTCTGTCCACCCTTCGGGGTATCCCATGAGCCACTCTACAAACGTCGGGTTCAGCTGCCCAGAAACCCTTTTTCCCTCTGGCTTCTCTACAGCGTAATCCAGCCTGTCTCGCATCGTTTGGTTCTGCCCCGACCCCTTGTGGTCTGACGCTGTCGGTGTGGGCAACAATCCAGACCCTGTCTCTTCGGTGCGCGGCATCGACACTGCAAGCCGGAACAATAAACGGCCTTGTGGTGTAGCCATCGGCTTCCAAGTCAGCCAGCACCGTGTCGAGACCCATGCTGACGTGACCATAAACATTCTCGAAAACGCACCAAGCGGGTCTTTTGCGTGCAACAATCTCGCGGATGTACGGCCAGATGTGGCGGTCATCCGCTTCGCCCCTGCGCTTCCCGGCGTGTGAGAAAGGCTGGCAGGGGTATCCGGCTGTGAGGATGTCGCACTCTGGAATAGTTCCTTCTGGGTCATTTGCAAGCTCCTTTACATCTTCAGCAATCGGCACATCAGGCCAATGCTTTGCTAATACTTTGCGGCACCACGGCTCAACATCGCAGAACATGACAGGGCGAGACAAACCAGCCCACTCGAAGCCCAGCGAGAACCCACCAATGCCGCTACATAAATCAACGTGCCTCATCATTCGCACATCAACTCCCTTGTTATCATGCAAAACTCCATAAACGACATCTCGCACGCGAAACGCCAATCGTATTTCTCGAACTTATCCATCGCCGGGCTGTACGTCGCCAGCATTGCCATCGCCTCGATAGGCACACGCCAACGCTCTTCTAGCCGGTCACCTTTATATACGAGCGCCGGCATCTTACCCGCCTTCGCCGCCGCCGCGCAGGCTTGGTCCCACCAACGCGGGTCAGCAAACGCGCTTGTCTTCTGGTAGCGCTTGCACTCAATCACGAATGGAAACGCGTCGTCTTCGCAAAGCAAATCAGGCAACTCAGCCTCACGCCACTGCGCTAGCACGCGCTCAAACTTCAGCCCTAACTCATCTTCGAGCCTCACCCGGACATCGCGCTCGTAGGCGCTCCCTTTGTTACGCGGATTGACCATGGCGCGCTGCCTTTATCAATCTATCCAAGTCCTCTGTGTTCTGGTTAAGCCGCTTGGCTAGCTCCAGCTCAAGTATCTCGTCAGCAAGTGACGCCATAGAACGGTGCGCAGACTGCGCGACGCCTTGTTTCAGCATCTCTACAGTGCGCGGTCTAAGCCGCAGTAGCGTTGGTTTCGTGTCAGCCATAATATTTTCTTTCAAAAAAAGTACACACTACCCTTGATAATGATATCACTAAGATATATATAGTTTATGTGGGGTTGATGTTCGGTTGACCCACTTAACCAAAAGGGAGTTAATATCATGGCTAAGTTCACAACAGATTATGTGTTTAACACTGCAACACACATGAACGGTATGACCAAAAATGAGATGGTTTGCTTTCACTTGTACAACCCCAACGGCTTAGTTTCTAAACTGCCTGACTTCGATGATTTTTTGCATGGCGATGTTTTTTTAGTTGGTTGTCAATGTATTTATGGTCGCCACAACAACCATCATGCCGAATGGTTGCGCGGTGTTTGTAACAAGCCAAAAAGCTACACCAAGTGGTCTTTAATGTATCACTTAACGAAGCTGGCTGACGCTGTTGAAAAAGCCCCACAGGTAATCGCAGACGCAAAGGCGGCAGCATAATGCAGTACATTCTTTACACTCGTTCATCAACTCAGCGTCAGGGCCAGAGCGGCCTTGGCGTAGAAGCCCAACGCCACGCAGTGCAGGGCTATGACATCATCGCTGAATACACCGAGATAGAAAGCGGCAAGCGCAATGACCGCCCGGAGCTAGCCAAGGCGCTAGCCCACGCCAAGGATATTGGCGCGACGTTGCTCATCGCCAAGCTAGACCGTCTCGCTCGTAACGTCCACTTTATCACCGGGCTACTCGAAGCCGGCGTGCCTATTACTTGCGCTGACATGCCAGAGGCAGACCGCACCTTCCTACAGATGGCGGCAGTCTTTGCCGAATGGGAAGGTCGCCGCATCTCCGAGCGCACAAAGGACGCGCTAGCAGCCGCCAAGCGCCGTGGCGTAAAGCTCGGCTCACCAACACCCGGTAAGGGTGGCGCGGCTAACGCAGGCATCCGTCGTGACGCAACCGCGCAGGTTGCACCGCAGGCAATGCCGGTCGTCACAGCATTACGCAATGCAGGCCAGTCTCTGCGTAGCATCGCATCAGCGCTTAACGACGCGCAGATACCGACCGCAATGGGTCGCCAATGGCACGCCT
>FUIF01015942.1_pt1 | contig 26931 bp, 46 predicted proteins | sample 1003461 | NCBI WGS metagenome assembly FUIF01 (sample SAMEA80401918, study PRJEB19352) | marine metagenome
ATCCGTCACGGTTCGCGTACACGCGTTTCGCGCCGCACCCGCTGTATGACGATATTTTCACCTTGTGGCCGCGCCATCACGTCGCCGCCTTCGCCATGCGAACGATGCCGACCACGACCAGCGTTGCCGAAACCGCGTACACCAGCGCAGGCACGATGACCTCGAGGCAGAATGACTTGATTGCGTACTTGTTGATTTTCATGTCGTCACCTCCGCAGCTGCACATTGGGCAGCGATGTTCGCGCACTCCGCTTTCACGTACGAAACGTCACGGTATATCTCCCACTCGAACGGCGGCATGTCGGTTCCCGGCGACCTGTCTTCGAAGTGCGCGCAATCGAACCCGAGCCACCACACCTCGGGGTCGCCCGCGTCGCGCACGTGACACACGATGCCCGCGCATGCGCTGCCGTAGTTCAACCCATGGTGGCACTCGACCGCGTTCGACGGTGCGACCTCCTCGAGCGGATCGTCGCCGTGGAAAGGATGGCCCGCTGGCACGCCGACATAACCGCACCAGTGCCCGTACCGGGGATGGCGCACCATCAGGCACGCGTACCCGGTCGCCTCGTCAGGCCACTGAATCTTGTCTGGCTCGTCGTGCCATATCCCGGGCGGCCACGACGACTTGTCGATGTCGCGTGATTCAATCGTCTGCATTGCCGCCCTCCGGGAATGCGTCATGCTGACGCGCCTCGATCAACACACCGATTTGCTCGCGCACCGATCGCCACAGGTGCGCCGGTATCTTCTCGTCGTTCGTCAGGTACTCTCCGCGCGTCTGGATATGCAGCTTGACCTCGGCGCGCCGGTCCTGTTTCGGCGTGATTTCGATTTTCGCAAGGTCGGCCTCTGGGAACTTCACCTTGCTGCGGCCGATACGCAGCTCGACCGCGTAATTGACGTGCTTTTCCTTCACGAGCAGCGGGTACACCGACTGCATCAGCGGGTCGCCGTCGTCATTCCAAAACACATTTGGTGCAGACGCGATGAACTCGGCAACCGTCGTGTCGGCCGTATCGAATACCACCGTCATGTCGACACCCGGCACGAACTCATCGCCGTGCGCTTCTTTTCGCGGGTTGAAGTTCGTAACCTCGACCCCCTTCGCTTCGATTTTCAACATGTCATCCTCGCAGTGCGCCGATGGCGCGTAACAGGTCGTTGAGATTGTCAGTGACGATGTACGACCCGCACCACTCGTCACTGAATTTTTGCTCGGCCTCAGTCAGCTTGCCACCCGGCATCTTCAGTTCGACCAGATGATTGACGCCGCGATAGCCGATGCACAAATCAGGGAGCCCATCACCCAGCCTCGAGGTCGAGCGCACCGTCAGGCCCGGTATCTGACGCAGCGCCGCCATCATTGGTTTCTGGTTTGCGTCGGTTCGGTGTCGCCACCGACTGGCATTCCTTCCCGGCACGGTGGTTACTCAGCCAGATGTACACGACCTCGAGCGACGGCAGGAACCCGCGCCGCTTTGCTTCGGCGCACAGCCATTTCATGTCGTCGGTATCGAATCGCTCGCCGAGCACCCACACCCACCGGAAGTACCGCGCGTCGTGGTCGGCGATGACAATGCTGTTTGACCGGCAGTACGAAAACAGTTTCGCGATGTGGTCCTTCGACAACTTGAATCGTCCCTCGTTGTAACGTCGCATCTTTGCGTCGTCGGCGGTCGGTTTCTTGGGCGCGACCTTGCCAATGCTGTCGATTGCAGCTTGAGTCTGGTTCATGTCGTGTTCCTGTCATTTTGTGTTCGCAGAGCAGGAGTCGGAGCCGGACCCCCCAGCCCCCCTCGGGACCGGGCGGCCCATGGACTTGCGCACGCGTCGCTATCGCCATCGCCGTGTTGCGACTGTTCTCGAGCCTCGCAACCAACCCCGACTCGCCGCTGTCTCGTCGCGGATCACGTCACACATGTGAACGTCGTTTCTTAGCGCATTTCGGTTGCCCGTCGTGAACGATTTTCTAGGTGCCTATTTGCATTCGGGCGCGTAACTCATTGATCCGTATACCGGGCCCGCCTGTAAGTCGATGATTTTGTTGTTGGCTTCAGGCACGCCCGCGCCATACAATGATCGGGCGCACGGCAAGGCGCACCGACACACAATCAGGAGACACGTAATGTATACGCACTTTGACTCGCTCGAACGCGACGCCGCGTTCACGCTCGCCGAAACGTCATTCGACGATTTCGAACTTCCGGTCATCACCGACCGCTATCACATCGACCTCGCAACCGAAATCATCGGCGACACCGCCGAGTGGTTGCAGGACGGCGTGGCTGCTTGGTACGCAATCGACATGATCGACGACGCCATCGCCGCGCTGCAGGCCGCAATCGATCACGCACGCGACGCGAACGAATACGCCGCGTTTCGGGGGTGCTGACATGACGGACGCGACACTGACATTTCGCTGCGTCGGCTACGGCGCATTCCCACTCGACCAGCTGCGGCGCTTCACGTGCTGGCCGCTGACGACTGACGACGCGAACGCAATCGAACTCAGCATACGCGCACCCGAGCGCGACCTGCCGTACTGCGTCACCGTCACGGGCGTGCCATACGGGTCGCTATTCACGTTCATGGATCGCATGAACTCGTTTGGCTGGCGCAGCGAAGACATCACGCCGTACGACGATGCAGCGTGACGCCGAGTGCCCATCGACCGAGCGCCTGCCCACGCGGGCGCTCCTCGATGTGTATTTCGCACATCAACACGACGAAAGGAGAACGACATGCAAACAGGCATGAATCTGGAAACGCTACTGCGCGAAGTCGTACGACAATCGCGTGCCAAGCACGACTATATCGCTGACACGCGGGAGTCGCTGCGCATGGTGCCGATGCCGGAATTCGACGACGGCGTGGCGCTTGTCCTGCTCAAGGCCGACAACGACGCACTCGAGCGATTCAGCATCAGCGAGAATTGCCACCGGCAGATCGCAACGCGACTGTCGATACCGTGGAAATTCTACATGCGGTTGCTCGGCGATCACCGGGATCTCGTCATCGAGAATGTGAACACGCTTTTCGAGCGCGAGCCGTCAACGCGACTGCTGCGCACGATGGATGGCGTGGCGCGTGCATTCCTGTCTGACAGGTACCGCAGGTTCGACAACGACGAGGTGCTCGAGAACGTCCTGCCGCCGCTGGTCAACGGCGACGTGCAGTCAACCTGCCTGTCGACGAACATCACCGACAACAAGATGTACCTCAAGGTGCTTTTCGACGGCGAAGGGTTGGCGCAGGACATCGGCACGACGCCGAGCGGCAAGCGCGACATCGTGCGACCGGGTGCGATCGTATCGAACTCCGAAACGGGTCGCGGCTCGCTCAACGTGCGCGGGTTCTTTTATCGCGACTACTGCCTCAACGGGTGTGTGTTCGGCATGGAGGACGCGTACCGCTTTTCGCGGGTCCACCTCGGCGGGCGACTCATCGAGGGAGTCAACTTCGAAGTCATCAGCGACGACACCCGTGCGAAGCAGGACGCCGCAATCGTCGGCGAGGTCACCGACTGTCTCAAGGCGATGACCAACGTTGATGCCGTCACGGCGATGGGCGACAAGCTGCGCGCACTGCGCAACACGACGCCCGTGCAGGACGCCATCGCAGCGGTCGAGGCGGTCGCGAAGGAGGTTCACCTGAATGAAACCGAATCGCGATCGGCACTCGAGTCATTCATCGCTGACCGTGATTACACCCAGTGGGGCATGGTCAACGCGGTGACCCAGATCGCGAACAGCGACGACGTGACGTACGAACGCGCATGCGAACTCGAGGAAATCGGCGCACAGCTGATTAACCTCGACATGCGGCGCTGGCAGCGATTCGTGAACGCTGAGCGAGTTGCGGCCTAACCACCAACGGCAAGCGGCGCGCGGCAGGTTTCGGCCTGTCGCGCGTTCGCGAGTTCGACACAGGAGAAAATCACCATGGGTACAGACATCCACATGTATGCAGAGGTCCGCGTTGACGACGACTGGCACAAGGTCGGCAACGTATTCGAGGACCAGTGGCGGCAGCATTACCTCGAGGTCGTCGAGGTCGGCGAAGCGAACGACGATTACGTGGCGTATGCGCGCGAACGACTCGAGAACATGCCCGAGTTCACCGACCAGCCGTGGCAGCACCGTTCGTATCGGTTTTTCGCCGCGCTCGCTGACGTTCGCAACGGCCGCGGATTCGCAGGCGTCAAAACCGGCGAACGCTGTCACACGATGTGCGACCACATTCACCGCATCGACCGGGACCACATGGCGCTGTCGGGCGCTGTGCAACGCGAACTCGATGGCTGGGGAGTCGACGCGCACAGCCGCCAGATATGGCGACTATCCGACATCATCGACTACCGACAAAAAGTCATCGCGGATCCCGGCCGCGTTTTCTCGTCGTACATGTGCATCACATGGGAGCAGTACGTTGACTGGTGCGCGGGCAAGCATCCTGAAATGTGGTCGGGCATGTCAGGCGGCCGCGATGTCGTCGTCATCGATCACACCCAGCCCGGTTACGCGCTCGACCCGAAAAAGAAACCCGGGCGTGGCGACACCGTGCGCGAACTGGTCGACGAACTCGGCGGCAACGAACGCACCGTGCGTCGCGTGCTGACCGGCGACGAGAAGCTGCACGTGAAGGTGCGGCACGACGAACCGTACGAGGACGCGCTGGGTGCGTCGTTCGATTTCCTCATCAAGCAGCTGCAGCGCATCGACAACGGCGACCGGGCCGACGGCGTGCGCATCGTGTGCTGGTTCGACTCCTGAGGTGACGACATGAAACAGGGATTGATGTTCGAACCTCAGACGGACGCCGAGCGCGCACAGGCGTGGCGCGACCGATACGACGACGGCACGTACCCAGATGGTTTCTGGGCGTACTTGGCGGTGCACATGGACGTGTACCGCATGTTCGTGAAACTCGCGTTAGAACGAAACGGCGTGGCGTCAAGCGATGGGGCGCCAAGGGTATTGTTGAAGTCATCCGGTGGCGCACCGCTGTCGACGAGGGCGGTGTGCTGAAGGTGAACAACAACGCCGCACCGGGATTCGCGCGCCTCGCGATGGAAAGGCACGAACGACTGAAGGGATTTTTCGCATTGCGTGAACCGCCCGCGCGACGCGATGCAGTACGACTCGATGGGCGGCATTACCACGAGGACACGACATGAATATGCCGTGCTGGTGGTACGACAACCCAGACCGACCGGGTGTATGGCGGCTCGCGGTCAGCGCTGTGCTCATCGCGATTATCGTGGTGACGTACAACGCCAACGAGAAAGCGAAACGGACATGCGACGCTCAAAAGCGCGAGCGAATCGCATTCATCGAAGCGTGTCAGGCCGACGACGACTGTGTTGTGTATGAGTTCGAGTCGCGACGCCTGATTGAACTACGGCAAATTTGCGAGGTGACACCATGAGTATGTGTTTGATTCAGACAACGGAAACCCGAACGGGCGTGCAGCTCGGCGAGGAGGCGCGCGACCGCCTGTACGACTATGGCGTGCCGGTTCACATGCACGAGGGCATCATCGCCTATGTCGAGCAAGGGCGGCCGGTGGGCGACTTTCTGCAGGCCGTCATCAGCAACGACCTGCGGCTGGCATGCCTGCACGCCGATGATGAAAACTTCCCGGCCATCCCGAATTTCTGCCGGTGGTTTTTCAACTACGCGCCGTCGCCTGCATGGGGTTCGATCGATGGCTACAAGGCGTGGATTGCCGGACACACATGGGTCAGCGAGGCGCGCGAACGCGCGGGCCTGTCATGAGGTGGTGGCGCGAGTTCGTCGACTCGATCGACTGGTACATATTCTGGCCGGTGATCGGCGTCACGTTTCTGATGCTGTCCCTGCTCGCATGGGTGCAGCGATGAGTTGGCGCGAACACATCCTGTCGGGCGTGATTGTCATTGCGATTGTGATGTTTGCAATGGCACTCATCGTCTCACCGGCAGCGCCCGAGGCGGCAGTGCCCGACCGTGGCGGTGCGACGCACTGGTACAACGGGCCACCGCCCGGTCGCCTGTACCACTGGGAGCGACCCGATGGTGCGATTTGCGTCGCGTGGATCCCGCCGCGTCAAAGCAGCGGCGTGCTGGGCAAGCCACCGGGCGTCGCGATGTCTTGTTACGTGTACGAATAAGGAGATCGACATGGCCGACATAATGTCACCGGCAACGGTACGTGTGGAAATGTCAGCAGGCAGCGAACGCTCGTGCTGTTGCGCCGAGGCGGTGCGTTTGGCTCGCGTTTTCGGGTGTGCGGTTCGGTTCGAGTTCAACGGCGTGACGTGTTTCGCGCATCCCGACACGGACGCGAGCGCACTCGAGGACCGCATCATCACGATGCAGAGTTCAAAACTGCCGTACAAGGTCGCCAGCGCGTGACCGCATGCCCGTTCGTGCTGTGCGACATGAAAAGCGGCCAGATATACAAACGAGCCGAAATGACATTGATTGAGTCAGCACAGCGCAACGGCGTGCTCGAGGCAAAGATGCTCAGCGAGAATCGCTGGCGATGGGTGCGGTGGATTTCTGCCGCGTATTACAAACGACGATTCGAGGACACGACATGACCGACGTTACGAAAAGGCGGTACGGGCGATGGTCGGGTGACGAGCACGGACGTGCGTACGACCCGACACGCTGCGCCGCCGAGGTTTACGGCGACTGGTTCATTGGACACCAGTGCCGACGACCGAAAGGACACGGGCCGGATGGCCTGTACTGCTGGCAGCACGGCAAAGCCGAGGAGGCGACATGCGACGTTTAGCGCGATTGTGGCGCGTTGTGACGCGCCGACGTAGTGGCATCAGGGATATGGGGCAACCTCGCGCCGTACGCGCGCCCACATCGCCAGATGATTGTGTGTCGCTGCGGCCATGGCGGGACTTCCGCACGCGCACTCAGGTCGAAATGGGACCACCCGGCACTGAGTGGCCCGATGACGACAAGGCGCTGATGGATGCTCACGACATCGTGCACGAGCAGACGACATCGCAATACGGCTCACACATCGAGGACATGACATGAAGGAGGCAATCGAAATCATCGACGGCATGATCGAATTGTTTGGGCCGAAAGGTGAGCACTGGGGCGTGTTGTTTAGCGCCGTTGACCACCGAGGCCGCGAGGTCGATTCAACCGACGACATGGCCGACCGCTGGTGCCTTGCTGGCGCGCTGACGAAATGCACGGATGGCAACGACGAAATCGCGTGGCCTGTCGAAATGGCGATTCGTGATGCGTGCGCCAACTGGTACGCGACGGAGGATTACCCCGTGGTCAATGACAGGGCCGACACGACGTTCGATGACATCCTGCGCATATTGCGTACGGCCCGCGAAATGCTGGTGTGCGAACCGGAGGTGCCGCATGGCGAGTGACGCAGTTACACACGATGGCGCAAAGCGCATCGAACGGGCAATCGACCGGCACGCATCCACCGTCGAACGGTGCCTGCCGCACCTGTCACGCATCGCTGACGAACTCACACGACTGCGCGTCGAGCTTGAACGGCTGACAAACGCAACACAGGAGGACGCATGACAACCGTCATGGGATTGATTGACGGATTGCGCGGCATCGGCAAGGCGCTGCGCAACATCGTCGAAGCGCTCGAGCAGCTGAACGGCACGCTCGACGACGTACACACCGAAGTGCGAAGCGCCCGCCTCGAACTCGAGCGCATGAACAAACGAGAGGAGCACAAATACTGATGACCACTGACAAACACAACCACCCACCCGGCGATGTCGTGATGGACGCGCCCGAGCCTATCGAGGTCACGACCATGGATCAGGACGAACGGCATTTCATGCTCGCAGACGGCACCATCGTGGCCGAGTCCGAACTGACCACGGATGACGTGATCGCGCTCGAGGGTTCCCGCGAGGTCGTCGCCAGCGTGGCGCACCAACTCGCGCCCATGGACGTGACGCCGCAGACGTTCGACGCGAACCTGCAACGGCGATCGCAGAATCGAGCCGCGCTGATGCACTGGGTTCGTGATGCGCTGGTCGCTGGCACCGATTACGGCGTCATCCGCGACAAGCCGTCGCTATGGCAACCGGGTGCCGAGAAAATCGCGGGCATGCTCGGCCTGTCCCACCACTTCCCCGACAACGAGGTGTACGTGGCGCGCATCGCGCGTGGCGAACCCATCAACGACATATTGCTGCGGTGCTTCCTGTTCGACCAGTCGGGCAACAAGGTCGGTGAAGGCACCGGCGCGCGCTCGGTCGACGAGGATGGGTCACTCAACAAGGCATTCAAGATGGCGCAGAAGTCCGCGTTTATCGACGCGGTGAAACGGTGCGCCGGATTGTCCGAGGTGTTCACACAGGACCAGCCGCTGTCGGAGACATCGAACGAACCCATCGAGGGTACGCCTGAGGCCGACTATCTATGGTCGAAGGCGGTCGAGGCGTTCGGCGAGGAGGCCGGCACGGTGCTCGAAACCATCGCGGTGCGCCTGTGCCAGATACCGTCAGGCAAGTGGGAGAAGATCCCGGCCAACCGAATGCGCGACGTAATGCGGCGCATCAAGCAGATGCAGCAAGGTGACGAATCATGAGCAAGGACTATCAGACCGTCGCACACCAGCTGGGATGGCGACGACCGGACCCGCGCGACAATGACGGCGATTTCTGGAAACTGATACTGACGATGCTTGCCGGTGATGTTCAGCAAGTGTCGCTCAACGTTTACAGGGTACACGGCAGCAACAAAATCGAGGTGGTCGTGGGGGTCGAGTCATCCGGCCCAGACGACGCCGGCATGATTTCGAGCGGCGAGTACGCAATATCGGCACGTGGCGACGCGTTGTTGTCTGCCTGCGCCAAATTCATAAAGCAGGCTGGAGGTGTGGCATGACGATTGCGCGAAGCGTCACGCACACCGAAGACGCGATATACGAGGCGGTCGAGCACGCAATCGATGAAGGGTGGGACCCTCGACGGTTTGTGCGCGAGGCGAGCGCCGCATGGGACAGTCGATTACGCGAGCAGCAGCGGGATGCGCACCGCGAGTTCGCCCGCATGCTCCAGCCGAGGTTTACATGAACTTCGACATCGACAAGGAACACCGCCTGATCGGTGCCGAACTCGACTGGCAGCTGCAACGACGCATACGACGCAAGAACAAGGCGACAGGACGCTTTCGGCACGAGTGGCGCACTTATGCGTATTACCCGAAGTTGTCGCAGGCAGCGCGGGCGATTCTCGATGACGAGTTGCGCATCGGTACGAAACTGCAAACGGCGCTCGACCTCGTTTGGCGCCTCGAGGAGTTCATTACGAAATGGGAGACGAAACGACAATGAAGCTGGTTCACGACACGAAAGACACACGAACGGATACACCGATCGAGCACGCATGCTGGGCAACGATGCGGATGTTCTGGCGGCTCGGCTGGGACGTGTACACGACATCACGCGAGAAGGACGTGCCCGGGGTTTTCATCAGGCGCGCCGCATCGGACTGGCAGCGCGTGTGGGTGCGGCTGGTGCCGTTTCAGTTCTCGACGAATCCGAGTTCGTGGCCTTGGGAGTGGGTGCCCGTATCGACGGTCGACGAGTATCCGGTGTTTCACCCGCTGGCTGTCGTCACGTGGTCGCGCAACATGTCGCATTATGCGTTGCTGCCGGTTGCTGCGACGCGCGAACACTGGTCGCAGCGCAGACTCGACCTGCACGGTTACGGCGACGAGCAAGGCGTCGAGCATTACGTCGCGCCTGCACGATTCGCGAAGCTGCGGCGGGCGCACGGCGGTGCGTCGTGAGTGATTTGGCAACCGTGCTGCGCGAAATGCGTGACGACCTTGAATATGCGGCGGATAGATTGCAGTGGACCGCAATCGACAGCCGATTTCATCACCTAACAGACGCAGCCGACGAAATCGAGCGTCTGACCGCGCGGGTGGAGGAGTTGGAGAAGGCGTTGCGCAGGAACGCCAGAATCATCCCGTTTTTGGGCGATCCCGAACTAAAACTGGAAAAGGTCGTGGCGCGAGCAAAGCGCGCCCTATCGGAGAACGGGGATTCGTGAAAATCCTCTGCGACACCCAAGGCGACCAACGCTGGCACGACTGTCGGCGCGGGCACCTTACGGCGTCGCGGGTTGGCGACATCATCGCGGGCAAGCACACGAAACGGCGGCAGCAGTACCTGTCCGAAATGGTGCTCGACCTCGAGGACGCGCCGGAACTCGGCGAGGTGGACCCGGCCCCGTGGTACATCGACGGCAAGAAATATGAATCATGGGCGCGCGGCTGGTACTCATGGGAGTACGACGTTGACGTGTCACAGACCGGGTTTGTTGAGCACGACGACTATGCATTCATTGGCTGCTCGCCGGATGGCCTGTTGCCCGAAAACTCGGGTATGCAGATCAAGTACCGAAAGTCGCTACGCACGTTCAAACAGCACACGGCGAAAGGCGTACGCCACGCCGACGAAAAACAGATGCAGTTCGAAATGTGGGTGTGCGGCGCACGGCGGTGGCGGTTCGTCAATTACTGGCGATCGCCCGACCACGAAAAAGAACAAGGCCACGTTCAGCTGATCGAGCGCGACGAGTCGATGATTTCGTATATCGAGGAGCAGTGCTTGATTTTCTGGCGTGACGTGTTGCGAACGGTGCGCGATCGCAGTCGCGGAAGGATTGACAGGTTGGCTTAGGTCAACACACAATCCACGCGTCGTGTTCACCCGACGTTCGGTAGCGTCTCCTGTGTGTCAACTTGCCGATACCTTGCTGCCGGGCGTTCGGGTTTTTTATTTCGCCCGACCGAACCATTTATCGATACCGCGCAACGTCGCAAGGCCGATCATGCCCGCGACCAATTCGAGCAGGTCGTCGCCGCTGACCGGGTACGGCAGCATTTCCGTGAACTCATTGGCCGACATCGCCAACCACCACACGTACGCCGCCACCGCGTACTGAGGCACGAAATACAGCGCCAGCGATATGCCGAGCACGTACCCGATGAAAGGTCGCCAGCCCGCGACCCACGCCGAACGGTGCGACGCCTCGGCCTGCAAGATGGCGTTGTAGGCGAGACCCGGCCGCTGCATCAGCCGGGTTTTCGCAACGTCGAGGGTTAGGCGCTCTTCGTCAGACGTAAACAGGTCGTCAAGCAACCCGCCGACCGCCTCGACCGGCTTCGCCGATGCGTTGCCAAATATCTTGGACAGGATGCCCACGGGTCAGCCCCGCTTCGGCGGCTCAGGTATGAAGTACTGCGCGACGAAAGTCAGCAGCGTGGATCCCGCCACCGCAATTTCAGCGGGGATGCCAGCGCCCGCGTACTGATTGAGTGCCCACACGAGGATGCCGACGCCAGCGCCGACGCCAGCGCCCAGCGTGACCTTGCGTGTTGGCGCGTTGCCGTTCACAGGATCAACCGCCACAGCGGCGACGTGAAAACGCCGAGGATGTATCCGATTGCAGCTGCACCGGCCAGCGGACCCCATTTGCTGATTCGTTCGATTCCCATGTCGTCACCTCGTCAGTATGTGTACGCGTCGCCTGTGAATGCGTCGCGCCACGCTTCAATGAACTTTTCGGGCGTACCCTTGCCCAGCGGCGTGTTGTAGTGGGTTTTCCAGTAGTCCGCGGCGTCCTCGAGCGTTTCGGGTAGCGGGTCCGGTTTCGATCGATACAGCACGCGTGCCATCGCGCACGCATACCGAAGGTTGTACGCCATCACGTTCGCATCGACTCGTGCGGGTTCGGCGTCACGCGTTGCGACACACGAAACGCCCAGCAGCTGCTTGCGCAGTACCGGCCGGAACGCGATGTGATTTTTCCACAGCGAGTCGTGCGTGGCTGTTTCCATCTGCCACATGCCGATCGCCGGTCCTGTCGGGTGCTGCCGCAGGTATGTCAGGTCCGATTCAACCAGTGCGGTGCCGAGCATCAACAGGTCGGCAAACGGCGACCACGGCTCGATCGCCTCGCACACCGGGTGAATGACCTCGGCGCGCAGCTGGTCAATGTCAATCATCGAATGACTCTAGCTGGTCGTGGAGCTCGTCGAGATCTTCGACGTAATTCGACAACAGGCGGTCGTCGGCATCGGACCAATCGCCCGCTGCACGCATCCGCTCCATTTCCCGAATCGCTCGAGACACGTCGCGGATTTCTCGCTTTATCCACTGCTGCTCGATCACGTTTAACGACTCCGCAGTACGGGCCGACTGTTCGGCAATCTGTGCCTGCTCGGTCTTGAGTGGCGTTAGCGCCTTCTCGAGGTCCGCTGCCATGACAACCTGATTGCCGATCCAAACGAACAACGAAATGAGAATACTTGCGCCGATGGTGATTGCGCCGCCGATCACGAGTTGTCGCACGTTGTCCATGCGGGGAATGATAGCGCGAATGCGCGCGCTATTCCTTTCGAGCGGCGAGGTCCACCAGTGCAGACATGACGGCGGTGTGGTGGTCGTCGACTCGTGTGGCGAGTTCGGACATGTTGTTTTCGTATGCGCTCCTCGAGTCGTCGGCTCGTGCGTCGCGCTTCTTTGGTGTGGCTGTCGAGGGATTCGCTCAGTGCGTTGTAACGTTCGGTCTGTTCCTCGGCGACGGTTTTTATCTTGTCGTCGAGCCTGCCGTATGACACGCGACCGAGTGCGGCAAGTGCCGCTGACGCGATCGAGACCGCGCCGAGTGCCACCCTCTCCCACGTCACCAGATCGGCGTTATCCACATCCTTCCCGTTTGGGGTCGATTTCCCAAACCCCGAATAGAGGAAACGAGTTCTCCCCGATGCGACTTTCCGTCGCTGCCTGCAGTCCTGCGGTGCAGCGGGCTTGTCCACGTCGTCGCCGATTTAGCGAAGCCTCCAAACATTTGCTTGCAAATAATTCCCAAATCTATTTCGCGACCCATGCGCCAGCTTCGCGCACGTAAAACGTCGTGCCGCTGCCGCCACCCGTTCGCAGGTATATCGAGCCGTTGGGTTCAGACGCACTCGGCGCTGCGCTCCCAGTTGTGACAGTCGGTCCGTTTCGTACTTTGAAGCCGTCCGATTGCGTCTGAATTACGTTGCTGTTGTCGTGGTACATGTATGTCGCACCGTCGACAATGAATCGAAAACCGATTTCGCCGGTGTTCTTTTGCACGCGCCATTCGCCGCCTGCCTTCAGCGTGATTTCGAAATGCGAGTTGCCGTTGTCCCAGCCGAGTGACGCATCCGCGCCGTTGCCGAATACGGCAAGCACGCCGTCCTGCCATTCCCATTGGCCGGATATGTTGTGCGCTTGCGTGATGTCGGCATACGTGCCGAGGTCGCTTATTTGCGACTCGGTGATCGACAGGCCCGACTCGAAATTGGCGTACGTAATCATGTTCGCGCCGTCGGGTGTCTCGCTGACATCGACGAACGGAATGTAGTCGCCCGACGCCAGCGATGTGTGCGTCGGCAAATTCGTGTGAAACACCTTCTGCTCGGCACCGTCCCACCAAATCAGATCGGTGCCGCGCAACACGAGGTCGTGCGATGTGTGACCCAGCCACAACTCGTTGCCGGTCGTCATGTAAAACACGTCGCGGTTGGTGCCGCTCGAGTTCTTCATCTGCAGCCGTACATTGTTGTTGTACCGCGAACCCGCGTTACCACTGGCGACGGTGTGATCGATTCGGAAACCTGCCGTCAGGATGCCGCCGAGCGCGTCTGCCGCATCGCCCGCGAGGTAGTCGCCAAGGTCGCTGATTTGGCTTTCGGTGACGCTGAGCGCGGCCTGATGCTGAGTAACGTTCGACTCTGCAATGCGGGCGTCTGCGAACGTGCCGGACGTGATTTTCGATGTGGCCAAGCTGGGTATGCGGGCATCGGCAAACGTGCCGCTGGTAACGTCTCCTGCATCCCAGTTCGTATCTAGCGTGGCGACCTCGACACCGCCGTATTGCAGCGTGCCGTTTGGCACGTTCACGGTGTCGATTGTCGTGCCGGTGCGGTCAATCGTGAACGCCGTTTGCGATGCGCTGTACGCGTCGTTGAATGCCTGAATGCGGAACTGCTCAGCCGTGGCGTTAATCGACCAATTCTGGTTGTTCGCTGCGGCGTCGGTTTCCTCGAGCACGAAATACGGTGCGGCGTTGTTCGATATGAACCTGTCGGCCGTCAGGATGCCCGCCATGGTGTCGTCGGCATCGTCGCGCAGGTACGAACCCAAGTCGCTGATTTCGGATTCGGTGTGCGTGTGCCCAGCGAGCGACACCGCCGTGCCCGCTTGCGTCAGTGTGCCGTTCGTAATGTCCACTGAATCGACGGTGGTGCCGGTGCGCGCAATCGTGATGGCTGTCTCGCCAGCGCCGTCCGCGTCGGTCATCGTCGCGATTTCGAACTCGCCTGCGTCGATGTGGATGCGCCACTGTCCCTCGTTGGCCGCTGCCGCGCCATCCACAATTCGCAGCTCGTCGTCGAAGTCGCCGCGCCCATCAACATTGATGCCGGTCGACTCCGTCTGCAGCATGTTCGTGCCGTCGTGATACAGCGACACGGCACCGCCTGTCTGCATCGTCGCGAGCACCGCTGCGCCGCCTGTCTGCCAGAATCGAATCGAGCCGCCGACATCCACCTCGAACGTAAACCCGCTCGCCGCGTCGTCCCACCGTATGCGGCCGTCATCATCAGTGCCCCACACGACCTCGTTGCCGTCTGGCACAGGTGACGAAATCGGCATGCTGATCGAACCGGCCCCGCCCATGTCGTCGCTGGTCTCGTGACCGCTCGCCGTCATGTGGTCGAGCGACAGGTCACCACCAGTCAGCGCCGCGAACACCGGATGTGATTGCGTCGGGTCAGGCGTCGCTGGCGAACCCACTTCTTGATCGTCGAGCGCCACAATCGCGCCGATGTGTCCGTCGACTTGCGATCCAGTGACGTTGACGCCCGCGCGGTTCTGCACACTCGGCGCTGGCGACGCGTTCGACGTGCCGTTGTTCTTTACGTATATCGTGCCGCCGAGGACGCGGCACGGCGTCGTTGTTGACCCGTTGATGACGACGCCGTTTTCGTCATTGTCATTCGCGTGCAGCTGCGAGAACTGCGTCACGCCGGTGCCGCTGATGTTGAAGCCGTCCGTGCCGTTCAAATACGCGCGGCAGTCAACCAGCTGGGTGTTGCCGCCGTTCGCATTGAATCCGCGCTCGGTATTCGAAAACGCAATGGCCTTCGTGAACGTCGAGTCGGCGAACACCGCGAGGTGTGCACCGTGCCGGCCGTTGTTGTGCATCTCGGCATACTCGACGACAAACTGATTGACACCGCCCGAGCCGCTGATGCCGTCCTGCGGTGCGTCGTGAATCGTGACGCGGTGCAGAAACACGTCTTTGACCAGTTCGACCTGCAGACAGTTGCCCGTTGCCGAGCCGCTGCGCGCCGACGCGTTGCCGTCGATGTCGATGTTCTCAAACGCGACTGTCGCGCGTGACCCGTTCGACGTGCTGGCAGGCGACCCGCGACCGATGCCGAGCAGGTGTATCAGGTGCTCGTCGGCGGCAAGGCCCGCTGCTGCCTTGATACGCGACCCGCCCACGTTGTCCTGCAGCCGCCCGGTGGGACCGGCGACGCTACGGATAATCAGCCCTTGGTGACCTGTCTCGCCGTCCTCGTCGAAATCAAGCTGCATCGTTGACGACAGTTCGTACTCAGGCTCGGTCAGCAGCAGCAGCGATGCCGACCCGCGATTGCTGCCCTGATTCTTGATTGCCGCCAGTGCGGCGAGCAGGCCCGCGCCACCCGTGCCGAACCACTCGGCGTACACCACCTGATTGATGGTGAATCGAACAGTGCCCGAGCCGGTGAATATCTGACGCTGTGACGCGATGACCTGCGCGACATTCAGTGTGACGCCGCTTGCGACATCAATCTGACCGCCTTCCTGCACAACTAGGGGATTGGACAGCGTTGTGTTGGCCTCAACTGAGTGCGCCCCATCCCCGAATGGCACTATCGCGCCTCCAACGCTGTCCGCGTCGCTCAGCGCGCTCGACACATCAGTGGCCGATGGGTCTTTGTACCGCACGATGTCCTGCTGATCGCGCGCCGGGTCATAGATGGTCGCTGAAGCCGTCAACTCGGTGCTGGCGATTTCCTTTGCCTCAGTCCACCACAACTCGACCGTATCGAGGTCGACATCAGCTGCGGCCTCAGGTCCGGTGCCAGATGGCGTGGCAACCATGACGAGCGGCGAAACGTATTTCGCCAGCCCTTGGTCTACCAAGTCTTTCCACGCGAAATTGACGTACGCATCGTGCCACGTGCCGGTCGTAATCCCGCGATGCCTTGCAAGTCCTCGGTGGTAAGGCGAGTCATCAACGTGGTGCCGGTGTCGCTGCCTGCAGCTGCAAGGTCGGCGTAATACCGGCCGCCCACATAGATGCTCGGCTTGTTGCCGTTGCCCGCGGCCTGCCACGAATTGATGCGGTATCTCAGTCGAATCTGAAACGTGCCCGAGCCGGATATCACCACGCGATCGGTGGTGAATAGCCACGCCTGCTCGTCAGCGTCAGGACACGACAGGTTGACCGCGTTCGAATTGTTCTCGCCGCCGTTGTTCGTGAAGTCGGCCGAGGCGCCAGCGGTTACGGACAAATCCCAGTACGTCTCGTCGTCGGGCGATGCGGTCGCGTCCGTCTTGTCGAATGTCGGGTCGGTCAGGCCGATGGTGGTTTTCGACTCTTCGGCCGTCGCGCTGCACGTCGATGTGTCGCTGTCCGGATCCCGAATCGAAAGTTGCCCGTACTGATTGACGGCGCGCACCCAGTAGTAGCGCAGTTCATTCGGGCCGAGCCGGTGGAAAAACTCGCCGCTGATCGAGTTGCCGACCCAGACAGCATTGGCCCACTGGTCATCGGTCGATGCGTACACCTCGACAAAATTCCACGTGCCAGCGGGCGTCGGGTTTGTCCACGTCAGCAGGTTGCCGCCGGGTTCGCCGCTGCACGACAGGCTCGAAGGTGCTGGCACGCCCGAGTCGGGAAACACAATGTCACCAGCTGCGGTGCGCACGCCGTAGTCGCCAACCAGCGGGTCGGCGTACACGGTCGAATTGTCCTCGCGCAGTATCAGGTCGACGCCTTCGGTTTCCCCGAACCGCCAGCCCATGACGCGAAATGTTTTCGCCGACCACGTGAAGTCGTCCACATCAACCGTGATCGTCTGGCCGACAGCGAACCGCACCGCGCGGTAATTACACGGCGCGATCACCTTCGCCATCTGGTCGGACTGGTCGAGCACGAGCATGGCGATGCGCTGCGCCATGTACTCGTCGTTCGTCATCGGCAGTTCGATGTCGCGGTACAGCGTCTCGCCGTTGTCGCGACTGACGTACGTCGCGTTCGTCACCTCGAGAAATTCGCTCAGCTGATACGACCGATCCGGGTCGATGTACCGGCCGCGCACGGTGTTGTACCTGTCGTTCGCGGGCACCTTCGGTTGAACCTGCAACGGCCCGCGCAGGTCGTTTTCGTCGAGCGTGTCGCTTACGTCGGGCGCGTCCCAATCACCGGCCTGAATGCGCCATTTGCCTTGACGGTACGTGATCCGACCGGCCATCGATGACAGCAACTTGCTGATGTTCTCACGATGATTGTCGGACGTGAACAGCACGCCGTTGCACGTGTACCGTTTCTGCGTCGTCGCCGGTGACGATGGCGGGATTGACACGAGTTCGTCGCAGACATCCGCAGCTGCATCCACCATGTCGTAATCGATTTTCGAATGCGCCCACCCGGCACCGTTTTTCGTGTCGGTCAGATAGTCGGCCAAGCACAGCGCCGGGTTGTCGGTCCATGCTTGGTACGTGGCGTTGTCGGGATTCGCGCCGGGTGACGCATCCAAACGCGGGTCGTATACGTCGTTCTTGCCTTTGAGCAGCACGCGGATGTTCGACGGCGGGCCACCCTCCCAGACATCCTCTGAGCCGTCGACCAGTTCGAACACGCACGCGATGTAGCAAATGCCGCGCAATCGGTGGTTCGTCGTCCAGTCGGTCGAAAACAGAGTGTTGATGTACCCATCGACCGCCTGCCCATCTGTGCCCAGATGCGTCCTGAGGCGCGCCACGTCGGTGTATTTGCCCGCCGTCACGAGACCGCCCGACGACGGCCAGTCGATGTCGGCCGCCAGTATCTCGTCGTTGTCGAGCATGACCGAAACCACCGAGTCGCATTCGTGCCCGGTGAGCGCGACCACCATCGCCAGTTCTTTGTTGTCGGTGCCGCCTGCGTTGATATAGACAATCGGACCCGACACGGCGTCCTGCCCGTACAGGATTTTCCGCGGCTCAGTGGTACCGCGCACCATCACGTCGCGAGTCGACGGTGACGTGCCGATGTCGCGCTGCAGTAGTTTGCGGGTGGCAAAATCGAGGACGAAAAGACCGGCAACCGTCAGCAGCGACTTGACGACCGGCCCAGCGGTCACAAATGCGATGGCCAGCAATTCAATGCCTTTTACGATCGCGCCGACTACTGATGGCATGGTGTCACCCGCCAGACGTGTTTCACGGAACTGCGCAGCAGTTTAACCAATCCTCGCTCGGTCATCACAATGACGCCATCGCCTGCGATCAACCCGAACAACTCGTGGCCGGCAATATCGACCAGCGCCACGTCGGCGTCGTCGGCGTCGTCAATGTCGATTGTGTCGCCAAGATGGCGCGACATGAGTGCATGCATGCCGCCCACGTCTTCGAGGATGGCCTGCGCGCCTTGCTCGTCATAGTCCGGGTACTCTTTGCGGTAATCGACGCCAGCGAGCCGCATCACCGACTCGGCGGCCAGCTGCACACAATCGGTTGACCCGTATTCGAACTCGCGCGAGAACTCGTCAGCGAGCGCGCGCACGACGCGCCAGCGGTCGGTCACGGTCTCGGGACTGGCAGGTACGGTGCGCCGGGGAACTGCCGCGACGGTTGCCCGAATGTCAGTCGGCCTTTGCCGCCCCATACAACCCGCGCATTCTGGATTTGGTCGAGGTACTGAAAACCCAGATCGCCAGAGTAGTCGATTTGCTGGTCCTCGTCTGTGAACAGCTTACCGTTGGCGCGCTGAAAGAATTTCAAATCGGACTCGACAACGAGGTTGATTGACGCCTGATCGCCGTACGTAATCTCCATCGAGTCCATGGTGCCGCTGGCGACTTCCTCGGGGTCATCGGCCAGCGTGCCGTCGATATTCAGAAACCCGAGATACAGCGTGACCGCGCGGCCGTACACGTCCTGATTCAGCGACTCGTCGAGGTACGTTGAATCGAAACCGGACAGCCGCAAGCGATACGCGTTCGGCGTCAGGTCCGCGTTTTCCTCGATCACGTCGATACCACCGAAGTCGCCGACGCCCGAATACGTGTTGCTGTTGAACGTCAGCGAGCCGACGCCCGTGTGAACACGCACCGTGCCGCTGTCGAATGCGAGGTCGGCGAACACCACCGGCATGATGTGGTCACTGGCCGCCTCCGCGAGGTTTGTTGCGCTGAGATCCCGGGGCATTAGTTCAAGTCCTCAATGCCAGTAAACGTGATGCCCGACAGGATATTCGACCCGGGCGCATTCGACCACGCCACGTCTGGGCTTTCGAGCATGAACGTCTGAAACGGTGTGGTGACGCGTATCGATGCGTTGTTCGCCGGTGACACGTGGATTTCCGGCCAAATGTTGATGGTCAGATTGCCGCTGCCGTCGCTGGTCGCATCCTGTGTGACGATTTTCAGTTCGTGGTTGTTGGTGCCACGGTCGTATGAGAACTGGTCGCCCGCCTTGAATATCGTCTGCGATGTCGGCCAGCCATCCGTCACCAGCGTGTTGCCGGTCTGCGATGCGCCGTTGACCAGCCCGCCCGAACCCGAGCCGCGTCGCGTGTACGCGTGGTCGTGAATGTAAAAACGATGCTCGAGGCCATTCAGCTTGGCGAGAAACGCCTGCAGCTCGGCGCGGTCGGCCGTGATGACATTCTGGAACACCCACTGCGCGCGCCATCGATTGCCGGTGCGCGCCATCGTTTGTGTGTACCCGGTCAGCGGCGAGACAAACGCGCTCGCGTTGTTGACCAGCGTCCACGATGACGTGGTGGGGCTAACGGTGAGTGTCGGCCATGCGTAAACAGTCATATCTTGCCGCGCCTGAATAGGTCGACGATTTCGGCCTTCACCAGTTCGTTCGACTGCTGCACAAACGTGGCGACGCGCGCCTCGGTCTCTGGGCCGACGTTCGAGAAATCGTTGTACACGGACATGTTGACGTTACCGCCACCGCCAGTGCCCGCCATGATGGGCGCAATGCGACCCGGCACCGATGGGATGAATACCTCGCGTCGGCCGCGCTCGCCGACAATGGTCGCTTGACCGGCAGACACGTTCGCGCCGTCCGCTGCAAACGTCTTGGCAATCTTGCCGAGGAACCCGCCGCTGCCGCTGAACAATCCGAAAAACGAGCGCAGCAGCTGTTGCGCCAGCAGTTCGGCCACCATGCGTCGAACCATCGACACGAAACCCGACAGCAGGTTGTCGAACCCGCGCAACCCGCCGTCGATGAAATCGGCGAGGTGGTTCTGCATGTTGTTCGCGGCCTGCCGTGCGAATTCGTCCATGTCGCTGAACGTCTTTGCCGTCTTCTGGTCGACCGTTTCCAGCGATCCAATGAACTCCTCGAACAGCCGGCCGCGCGCCTCAAGCAGCGCCTCGCGATCGCCGATGCCTTCGCGCAATGCACGGTTGACGGCGCGGATCTTGTCGGCGATGCGTTCGGCCTGCGTACGCGTCCCGGCGACAATGCCCGCAATCTCAGCCTCGAACCGTTGCCGCTCCTTCAGCGCCTCGTTTATCGCGAGTTCGGTTGCGAGGTGTTCTGATGCCGTGGTCGTCACAGCGCCTTGCGTACCGGCGATCGTCGTCAGCGTCTCGGCCTGCTCGTCGAGCGCGGCCACCGCGTCATCCCATATTTCGAGTAGCGTCTGGCTTTCCTCGCCCTGCCGTGCGGCAGCGATCGCGCCGAGTCGCATCGATTCGGCCATGCCTTCGATGAATATGCGCGCCTGTCCTGCTGCGCCTTTCATGCCTTCGAAGTGGTCGCCGATAACAGGTATCGCGCGCAGCAGAAACAGCATGCCGTCCTCGGCTGCTTCGAGCCATCGCAGGTGCGCCGCCAACGCCTCGAGCCACAACGCAACGAACTGACGCACGCGCACCTCGACGCGGCGCAGCCACTCAATCAACCCGCTGAGACCCGCCACAATGTCACGGGTGAATGCGCGCACCGCGTCCTTGTTGTCGTTCAACTTGGTGGCCGATTCGATCAACTTGTCAGTGAACAGTCCGAACACTGGCAGCAGCTCGACGGCGAGCGTGTTTTTCATGCCCTGCATGGCCGACGTTGCGAGCGTGATTTGGTCGGCGGCAATCTCGAATTTCTTTACGTCGACACGATCGAGCGCCACATTCATTTCGATGGCACGTTGCCGCATCTGCTCGAGGCCCGCGCTACCCTCGCGCAACACGTTGATGAGGGCCACGCCTTCAGAGTCGAACAGCTTAAAGCCGAGCCGCACGCGGTCGCTCTGATTGGCAACATTCACCATCGCATCGGCGATCGCACCGAACTGCTCGTCGATCGACAACTGGTTCAAGTCCTGCGCGGACAGGCCGAGTTCCTTTATCGCGCCTTGTGCCTCGCCCATGCCCAGCGCGGCCTCGCTGATTCGACGAGTCATGCGCTGTATGCCGAGGTCGAGTTGCCGTGTCTGCACGCCGTTGAGTTCGGCGGCTAGGCGCATCCCGGCGAGCGCTTCGGTGGCGACGCCCAGCTTGTCGGCCGTCTTGCCTAGCGCGTCGTTCATTTCGATTGCCTGCCGCGTCATGATGACGAGACCGGCACCGGCGCCCACACCGCCAAGGCCCGCGATGGCGGTACCCAATCGGCCGATGGTTCGAGTGATGCCGCCGACGTTGCGGGCGAATCCCTTTAGTCGACGTTCGGTGGTGCGTATGCGGCGGTTGAACTGACCCGTGTTCGCGAGGACGTTTACAACGATGTCGCCGATTTGGGCCATTACTTAATCGCCATCATTCGCGCTTTGAGAGCGGCTGGCGAATCATCGGCGGTTTCCGCTTTCGCCTCTTCTGCCTCAATCTCCGCGCATTTGTAGTACGCCATCCACGTTGCAATTTCGCTGCTGGTCATCCGCGCCAGCAATTCGTGACGAGTTAAGACCCCGAACCGTTCGCACAACGCTAGTTGGAAACGGCGTGCAGGGTCTTCTCTGAGTTTCCCACCAGTTCCTCGAGGTCGTCGTCGGTGACGGCCGACAGGCGTTTGGCGATGCCGAACACCTTGTCGATGGCAGCGGCCGACAGTGCGCCGACAGCCGCAACGTCGTCGTCGCCGAACACCCGCGTGCCTTCCTCGTCACACAGCGACATCGCGACGAGTCGCGCCCGCATGTCACGCGTATTCGTCGTGAACGACTGTGTGCCGTCCGCGCCGATGCGCATGTTCATGATTGACGATTCGTACGCGTCGCGCTCGCTGGCGGTCAGTTCGCGTACGTACACCTCGTCGCCATCGACGATGACTGGCTCGATTTGCAACCGAGACCATTTGCTGAGTATTTCCTCGCGAGTCAGCATGTGGTCAACTCCACGTCAGTGCGCCGCTGATCTTCACTCGGACCGACGCGACCACAGCGGCATTCGGTTGCGTGTCCAGACTGAAATCCATCGCCTCGCCGAGGAAATCGACCTGCGTCGAGCTGGCGTCATTCCATACGATGCGATAGTTCCGCGTGGTGCTGCCTTCAGCATCCGACCGCATGCCGACGTGCTGAGCGTTCGACGGATCCCAGTTCATCTGCAGCTGCAGTTCGCCCGGGTCGTCCAGTGCGGAAATGAATTCCTTGGCCGTGCTGCCGAGGTGCGTTACCTCGATGTCCTCTTTCGAGATTTGCGGCCCCGTGATTGAAATAACATTCGTCACCGTGTTGAACACTTCCGGTGACGCGCCGTCGCCGCGCGAGAAAACCGTGCCCGCGCCCCTGAATCCGCTTACTACCATGTCGTCATACCTCGGTGAGCGTAATCATCCAATCCTGCGAGACACGATAGTGCCGTGTATCGCCGTCGTTTTCCAGTTCGTCATTGTCCGACTCGAGTGTGACGAACTGCACGGCCTCGCCGCCGAGTGTGGTGCTGACACCGTTCAATGCCGCGCGTACGGCGTCGCCCAATGCTTTCGCCTGCGCATAGGTGCCAGCCCAGCAATCAATCTGTATTCGATAACTCACATAGTCCATCGGTCCATCGAGCGAGTTATCGCGAATCGAACTGATGCGCTGATACGTGATCGCGGGTAGCGTGCCGCCTTTCGGCCGCAGCATCGGATGCACTCGAGTGCCGACCAGCGCGGACACGCCCGCGTCACTGGTCAGTTCGGTGTACATGCCGTCCTCGATCGTCATTTGTTCAGCTTCGCGATTTCCTTGTCGATTTCACGGTGTGCCCGCACTGCCACTGTTCGGATGACGCGCGGCGCTGCCACGTCGAACGCGCGCCGTATCTTGCCCTGCGCTGGCTGAAATATCGTACCGCGTTCGACCATGAACCAGTACCACGCGTTGCGCGGGTTGTCGCCTTTGCCGACTTTGCGAATCCACACGGATGCTGCGATCGAGTTTCGCGTGCCGCGGCGAGCGCGCACCATGACGTTTTTGCGGGTGCGACCTTTCGCGTGCGGCCCTGTTGATACCACCTCGCGAATGTCGTCGCGCACCTCGTTGGCCGCTTGCCGCAATACGCGGCGCATGACGTTGAACCGGAGCCGTCGCGGCAGCTTCAGCAATCGCTGGCGCACCGCCTCGGCACCGTCGATTTTCACATCGATGACTGCGGCCTGTTCGGGCATCAGGTGGTCACCTCGCGCACCATCATGTCGTACTGCTCGCCGCGCAATTCAACGTCGTCCACGGACACGATGTCATACGTGCGACTGCCGTACACGACTCGGTCCTTGTTCGTCACGTCGTAATCGGGATGCTTTCGGATGAACATGCGGTGCGTCATCGAGCCTTCGACCTGATGGCCGCGCACGCGCTCCTCGCCGCTGAGTGACAAGATCTCGGCCCACGTGACATAGAGCTCGACCCACGTCTCGATGCCTTCACCGTACGTATCGTTCGCGATGGTCGATCGCTGCACGGTGACGCGATGTCGTTTCGCGCCGAGTTTCACAGCATCCGTACGACGTACGGCTCGAGTATCGAACGCGCGACGCCGGTCCACTTGCCGTCCATTTCGCTGCGCGTCTCGTACAGGTCGGCGACGCGAAACAATATGGCGCTCTTGAGTGGTGCGGGCACGTCGTCGGCGTCGTCGCCGTACCCTGCGATAAACGTTACCGAAACGGCCGCAACCTGCGATCGCGCCGATGGCCACGTGTTGTTGTACGGCGGCGTGATGCGGCCGTGCTCGTCGTGTGACAAGTCCTCGAGCCAGTCGGTGCCAGCGGGCGAACTCGTCGGGCCTGTCAGGTTCTGGGTGTTGCCGTCACTGTCGATATACGAAATGCTCGAAATCGACTGGCACTTGCCTTTCGGCAGCAGGATGGTTTCGGCGAACGCGTCGAGCGTCATCACAAACGTTTGATTCATGAACGCCCGGTGCGTGAAGTCCTCGGCCCACACCCGTGCGCTGAGTATCAGCTGCGCAAGCGCCGCGTCCTCGTGATCCCATGTGATGCGAAGGTGGTCGCGAGCCTCGACGATTGTCACAGGCTCTTGCGTGTTCGCGGTGCTAAGGGTCAATCCCATGTTTGATGGTCTCCCACGCTTCGCCGCTTCGCAGTTCGTCGTGCGTCCACTGGCGGTACGCGAGATTGTAGCACCACATTTCGCGCGAACCAGTGTACGTCTCGCCGACAACGTGCGACGTGACAGGCCATGCAATCGAACCCTCGTCAAGCGTGACGGTGGGAATGCCCGCGATGACCGCCTCAACTGCGGCGGTGGAATTCCACGTGATCGCGACGCGCGCCCCCTCGAGGTCATCGGCCAGCGTCCGCAGATTCGGATTCAGCAGCGGGTGTGGTCGAACGCGCACCTTGTCGTAAACGGACAGCGCCTGCTCGGTGATTTCATCGGGCCGACATCCTGCGCTCGCCGCATCGCCCGGGTGCTGTCCCAGAATCAGCGCGTAGCGTCCTCCCATGCGCCATGGCACGAGTTCGATGTTGAGCGCGTCCCATCTATCGCTGGGTCGAACGGGCGTCGGATACGCGCGCCCATGCATTCCGCACCAGCCGGTGCTGATGAATCGACGCCGGTCGACGTGGTAATCGCCCGTGTTGCCGTTGATGTAACCGGCCTCGAGGCACAGCCACGGCCGGCCGTTCGCGCGGTGCTCGTTTTTCTTACCCCACACGACAGCGAAATCGACCTCGGGTCCGGCCTTCTCGCACACGACGATTTCGTGGCCTTCGCGAATCAGGCAATCGGCCAGCATGTCCATGGCGTGTATCTGGTGCGCCATCACCCGCACCGGGCATATCGCGACTAACATCGGGTCACCCAGAATGTCTCGGACACGTACTCGCGGTCGTCGCGCCAGTCGACTTGCCACTCGGCCTCGTCATCGCTCGCGCAGCTGCGTATGAGTTCGTCCCACTCGGCGTACGGCTTGATGTTGATATGCATGTCGATGCCGGTGATTCGGCACACCGATGGACGGTTGTTGACCGTCACCACCACCCGCTTTGCGGCGACGCGCATCAGTTCACACATCGTCCGCACCTCGTCACCCGGCAGCAGGTGCTCGAGGACATCGAAGCACGACACGAGGTCGACGGACTGATCGCCGAACGGCAACCCGTAGCATTCGGCGAACTCGATCGCATTCGACGAGTCGACCAGATCGGGTACGACTTCGGTGCCGGTCACCGGGCAGAATCCGGCGAACCTCGCAAACTCGAGCATTTCACCGCGACCCGTGCTCACGTCGAGGTACGAACCCGCACCGAACGCGTCGCGATAGTCGAGCAGGTCGCGGCGTGCATCGTCCTGCCGCGTGCCGCCCATCCGGTACTTTGGGTCGATGCTGTACTTGGTTTTGTACTTGTCGATTTCGACCTGCCGCGCTTCTACGTCACCAGCCATTGTGCCGCCTCCATGTTGGACATCCTCGGAAAACAGTCGATCGCCGTTTGTTCGCTCGCATTCACGATCGACGCGCCGATACCCGGTAGCGATGCCGGTATCGATCGATAATTCTGCACCCATGGCACGTACGGCGCATTGTTCGCCAGCGGCTTTGGATGGTCGCCGAACCAGTGCCGTTTTCCTTTGCGCCCGAGCTGCATGTCGTAACCGATGAGCACGATTCGCCGGTGCCCCATCAGCGTCGCCAGATTCACCAGCTGGTACCCACTGTTGTTGCCGCTGTGCGTGTATCCGGGATTCGTCGACAGGCCGGGTTTCGGAACCACCGGCAGGTACCGCCAGTCGTGCCGCCGCTCCTCGTCTGGGCAGGCGGTATATCGCCATCGAATCTGGTGCGTGTGCTTGTGGTGCAGTTTGATCCACTCGCAGTCGGCCGCGTACAGCACGTCGAGCGTGTCGCACAGCCGGTACGCGTCGTTGCACCCCATCATTGTGACGCGTTGCTCGCGCTGCAACGATTGAAAAACGCGCACCTGATCGAGGTTCAGGGATGGCCCGCCAGCAATGCATACGCACGCGCCGTTCGGGTACGCCTCAGGAACGGGATTTGTTGGCGGGGCTGCCGTTTCGGGCTTTATTTCGACTTGGGCCACGTTTCATCTTCTCGGCGTGACCGCTGTCGAGCAATCGGTTGGCAATCTTGCGCGGGATCTCGCGCGGCAACGGTGTATGTGCCGGGTTTGTAAAAGTGTTCGCGTCGACGAGCGTCGACCC
>FUIF01015503.1_pt1 | contig 26812 bp, 39 predicted proteins | sample 1003461 | NCBI WGS metagenome assembly FUIF01 (sample SAMEA80401918, study PRJEB19352) | marine metagenome
AACAACTACCAGCTGCGGCTACACCAGACCGCAGGCGGCGGTGAAACAGGCGCGAGAACCGGCCTCCTGTCCCCTGTGAGGGCCAATGCCGGCGCAGAAGGGCAGGCACAAGGCTGTACGCTCACAAGCCTGGGTGGAGAGCCACCAGAGAGGCTGAGCGCAAAGCTTCGGGCCGGGCAATGTGAGGCTGAGATTAAGATTGGTGAGTGACGCAGTGACGAATGAAGCCCGCGCGCATGACATCGTTGACGACATCAGCCGCCAGCTAGAGAACTGGGCGAGCTTCTATGCGCGTCGGCATTTCGAGATGGCCGCAGGCGTCACCAGCTCGCTGTATTGGAAGTTCGACCCGATACCCAGCGGCCCGCCACGTGATGCGTTTGCGGCTGACCTGTACGAGCGGGCGTTGTGCGAGCTGAAGGTTAATCCGCGAGACAGCGATTATTACCGCCATTGGTTGATCGTGAAGTACGAATACGTCTACCGCTGGTCCAGCGCCACTGCAGCACAGAAACTGCATGTTTCACGTGCAACGTATTATCAGGACCGCAAGACGTGCTTTCACTGGCTGGATGGCCGAGTCAACCGTGGACTGTATCTACATACACGCTGAGGTTGCAACCAGTCTAGACAGGTAGTACCATTATTCGTGTCCAATGCGGCAAGTGCCGCTAAACCATATTCAGGCCCCGCCAGATTCGTCTGCGCGGGGTTTTTTATTGTCGGTAGGTAGACCATGACAGGCAAGACATACGATCACGCTACGCTCAAGGCGCTCATTGACGAAGAGCCAGCCAATGCGGGCAAATCCGACGCCGATGTACTGGCATGGCTTAAAGAGCCCGTGAGCACCTACGGGCGTGCGCAAGTCTCCGACTTGGTGCAATACCTCGCAGAGTCAGGTATCTGGGCCGCAATGGCGGCATCTGATAACGCGACGGTTAAGGGCGTTTTCGCGGAGTTGTCCTACCTAACCACCCAACCCATGCTGGAAACAATCGATGTGCGCAGCTCTCGATTCGACCAAGCAATGAATGCAATCGTGGCGGCGGGTATCGCGACCACAAAGCAGAAGTCTGATGTTGAGGGCCTGGCACCAACCAACACCAAGCCGAGGCATGCGGCGATTAGCGGTCGTTGTGTGCTGGGCGATGTGATTTATGCGAGGTCGCTCTAATGGCCATCACGATTACGGAAACCCAGGTTACATGGGACACCGGCAGCAATAGTGACTCTGTTTCCGCTGGCGGTAACGTTACGTCGGATGAGGTGAACCTAAACGCCACCTGCATCGCGGCGCAAGTCAGCCTGAAGGCCGACAACAGCACGACGGCTGCGAGCGATGACATCATAGATTTTTGGTTGCTGCAGACATCGGGTGACCCGGATGGCGCGGGCAGCGACGAGTTCGACACGACGGGGCATGCCGTGCATTTGGCGCGGCTTGATACGTCGACTGAAGACCCGGCAGGGGCGACCGTGCCCCTGCCGCATACGCAAAAGGGCCTGAAGATTTACGCGGAAGGCGCCACAGCCGGATCAACCAACGCCATCACGGTCAGTGCGACAATCACCGAAAAACGTTCGAGTTAACCCGTCGTGCCTATCATTGACGATAGCGCGTACGCGCCCCCACACTCGGCCTCAGCGCTAAGTGCCAAGGGCAAAAGCCTAGGTCTCATCTCTGCGGGCATCATCACTGAGGCGCAGCCGCAACCGTTTGACCTTGTCGCTAATGAGTTTCTGACGCCGTACAACGACGTTGTGCCAGCCGTTCCGACTGCGCAAGGCATGGCGCTGGAGCCTGGAACGGGCTCTACGCGTAGCGGCGATGCATACACGATTGACCATCTCGGCAATGACTGGTTAAACGGAGCGACCGAGGTCACCATTGGCGTTGTGTTCCGCTTCGATGGCACGTCGTCGTCAAACGAAGACCAGCTGATCGGGCAGTGGGAGAACACGCAGGGAGGCAACTCTCCGAGCGCGACGCGCCTCTTCTTCAACGTCAACTCAAACTCGAACACCGTCAATTTTGGGGTTAAAGAGCCTGCAGGGACAGCTTCCGCCAGCGCCAGTTTTAACTTCGAAGACGACCAGTTCCATTGGTTTGTTGGCCGTTATGACGGCACGAATGTTGAATTATGGATCGACGGTATCCGCTACGCGCAATCATCGGCCGTAACCGGAAACATTGAATCTGACAGCCACGCCAGACTGCCCGAATTTATGGGCGGGCATAAGGTTACGGCTAACACGAACGACTCCCCGCGCGGCCAGTTCAAAGCGTGGTTCATCTCCGAGCGCGCCTGGACTGATGACGAAATTCGCGAGTGGTACGAGCCTAGCACTCGCTGGGACTGGATAGCCCCTACGTTTCAGCCCCTCATCATCGAGGGCACGGCTGAGGCGGGTGGGGCTTTTCACCGCAATCCATTATTCGGGCCATTCAGTAGCCCGCTAACAGGACCATTCGGATGATGTACTTAGGTGACTTCGCGGAAGACGCGACGGTCTACATTCCATTGAATACGTTTACGTCTGACGATCCTGCTGCGAGCGCAACGATTACCAATCTCGCAGATGGCGATATCAAGGTACACAAGGACGGCAGCACGACAGAAATCGTGACAGACGGCGCAACGGTTGCCATTGACTTTGACAGCGTGACCGGCAACCACTTGGTGACGATTGATACATCAGTGCACGCTGACTATTCTACCGGCTCTGATTATCTGGTGCGCATGGAAGGCACGACAATCGATGGCGGCACGATTAATGCCTGGATAGGCATGTTCAGCATCGAGAACCGCACAACCTTTCCGAAGGCCGACTTTCCGACGAACTTCACGAATCTGGGCATTGAATCAGACGGCGACTTGACCAAGGTCAACACGCTGGACGGCCATACAGCACAGACGGGCGATAACTACGCGCGGCTTGGCGCACCAGCGGGCGCGAGCGTTTCTGCTGATGTGGCGGCGATACAGACCACGGCTGACGCCATCGAGACCGATACACAAGACCTGCAGACGCAGATAGGCACGGACGGCGCTGGTTTAACCAACATGCCGTGGAACAGCGCCTGGGATGCGGAAGTGCAATCGGAAGTGCAAGACGCACTCGATGCGGCACATTCGGAGCCTTCTGGCGTGCCAGCGGCCAACGAATCTCTAGCCGATAAGATTGGTTACCTGTACATGGCGCTGCGCAACCGCGTTGACGTCACCAGCACGAAGAAGACGTTTTACGACGATGGCGGTTCGGCTGAGTGGGAAAAAGATTTGAGTGACGATTCAACAACGTACACTGAAACTGAGGCTAACTCGGTTTAGCCGCGTTGGCTTTTCGGAAGGCTTGAAAACACGCCCGGTCGCAGAATTGATGTTTGTGGGTTGGGCGCCCCTTTAGACGCTCCTTTGTAAATTCGCTGCCGCAGTGATCGCATATATTGACCCGCCGTTGGTGGGCGCGAGTAGTGGCCCAGATGGCCTTTAGTTCATCCGATGTTTTTCCGCGCAAAGCTTTTAAACTGTTTGGCTTAACTAAGCCTTTGTGGTGGTGTGAGTGATGCACCCCGCGCGGCATTACTTCTAGATTTTCAGGCCGATTGTCGGACGGATCTTCGTTGATGTGGTGGACTATCTCGCCGTTTTCGATTGGACGCCCAAGTTTTTCAGAGGCGACAAGAACATGCTCTCTAACATAGCCGCGCTTATCCGCATTCGGATGGTCTGGGCGCCTAAGAAAAACATAGCCCGCCTTAGTAACGTAGCGGCCGCCGTTGTATTTAGGGTTTGCGGCGCCAGTCCAACTGCCTTTCGGTCGGCCCATTTGAGATTCCTCTCTACTGTATATCCAGTAAGTGGATTATACCTTAGATCTTTCTTTGCGGGGCCATCTAATGGCTATCGATAATGCCGAGAAACGCCGCAGCATTTCCGGCATCGGCATGCAGTTCGTGGCCGCAGGCGTTACGCCTAACTCTGGAAAGGACCAGGAGTGGCGCCAGCAGGCAGGCTGGTCTTATTCGGGCATCTTGGCTGACTCGCCAGCAGCGCCCGGTAACTGGGGCGGCTTCGATTACTACTACAAGACGCTCTTAGCTAGCGGGAATATGTGATGGAAAAGAACGTAGCCGGAAAGTGGGTCGTTTTTGCCTACGGGCTTCCCGACCATGCCAACGATGGACAGCCGATAACCGGCGATGCGGCTAACATTACGGCCAACATCCGTATTGATGGCGGCGCCGCGAATGCCGTGGACGATACGAACCCGACCGAGCTAGAAGACGGCTATTACGTTTTCGACATCACCGCCGCCGAGGCCAATGGCGACCTGTTATCCATCCATCCGGCCAGTTCGACTAGTGACGTTCAGGTGATTGGCGTACCCGGTGCGGTTTGGACGCGTCCGGCCAACTTCAACGCAATGGGCATTGAGTCTGATGGCGATTTAACAAAAGTGAACACGCTGGATGGGCACACAGCCCAGACTGGCGACAATTACGCGCGTTTGGGGGCGCCGGCAGGGGCCAGCGTGTCTGCAGACATTGCGGCCATTGAGGCGCAGACAGACGATATTGGCGTCGCTGGCGCTGGCCTGACGGCTGTCCCGTGGAATAGCTCGTGGGATGCCGAGGTTCAGTCGGAAGTCACTGATGCGCTGAATGCCTATGACCCGCCGACCAAGACTGAACTGGATAGCGGTTTTGCCGCGTTAAACGACGTCAGCACGGCGCAAGTCAATGCTGAAGTCGATACGGCCATCTCTGATGCGCTGAACGATATTGCTGATGCCATCCTTAAGCGTGACTTCTCCAGTGTGTCTGGCGAGGCTTCACGCTCGATGCTGAACGCACTCCGATTCCTACGCAATAAGTGGTCTATCTCAGGCACCACGCTGACCGTCACCGAAGAGGACGACACCACGTCGGCTTGGACCTCTACGGTAAGCACCGACGCTGCAGCCGACCCGGTTACGGGTAGCGACCCGGCCTAAGCATGGCGGGTTTCAAGTCCCCAGCATTTTGGCTGGGGCTCGGCTCTGCGCCAGTCGTTACGCAGGGCGGTTTCCGTACGCCCATGCCGTTCTGGAATGCGGGTGGCACTGAAGACACTCCCGAGGTTGTTGTTCGGCGCCTGGGCGGCTGGATCTACGAAGGCCGCAGGCGCAAACGCTGGAAAGACAAGAAACGCGAAGAAGAACGGAAGCTGCTTGAAGCGCTGGAACGCATTTACGAGCGCGTCACAGGCGAAGCGCCGGATGAGGTGATCGAAGTTGTTGCCCCGTACACGAAGGGCAATAAGCCGCGCACCCGTCCGCCAGCACCGCGACGCGTGGACTTTGAAGCCATGTCTCGCAACTTACGCGCAGTTGAAAAGCTCGTGGAAATTGCCAGACAGGCACAAACCGATGAGGCAGTAGCAATCCTACTGTTGAGCTAATGCCATTCCCTAAAGGCACAGGTGCCCCGAAGGGCAACAAGAACGCGTCGAAGAACAAACCGTGGCGCGAGGCGATTCGGAACGTCTTTATTAATGACCCCGAGAAGCTGCTGCAGATCGCAATGAAGATGGCCGACATGGCTGAACAGGGCGACATGCACGCCATCAAAGAGATTGGCGACAGGCTCGACGGGAAGGCACCGCAGGCGGTTAAGGCGGAAGTATCGGTGTCTGAAGAGCACCGCGTGGACGCGCCACCGCGCACTGAATCCTACGAAGAGTGGCAAAAACGGCATGGGCTGGAGTCCACAACCGGGACCACAACTACACGCCATTGATGCCGCTTGGTGCGATGAACTGCTATTCGGCGGCGCGCGCGGTGGGGGCAAGAGCGATTATCTCTTAGGGGACTTCGCGATGGACGTGCCGCAGGGGGATAAGTGGCGCGGCATCCTATTCCGGCGAACGTACCCAGAGTTAGAAGAGTTGGTGGTGCGCTCCAAGCAGGTGTACCCACAGATCTTCCCAGGCGCGGAGTATTCCGAGTCATCAAAGACATGGAATTTCCCTGGCGGGGCAACGCTTCGCATGCGCTACCTGGAACGCACTGCTGACGCGAGTCGCTACCAGGGCCACCAGTACACCTGGATAGGCTGGGACGAGTTGACCCAGTGGGAGTCAGACGTTGCCTATCGCATGTTGATCGCCTGCCTTCGTTCAGGGCATGACGTTAACAACAAGCGCATCCGCGCATCCGCCAACCCCGGTGGGCGCGGGCATCAATGGGTAAAAGCGAGATTTATTGACCCGGCACCCGGCGGCTACCACGTCATAGAAGACGGCATGCGGCGCATGTTCGTGCCATCCAGCATTCAGGATAACGCAGTCCTGCTGCAGAACGACCCGGAATACATTGCCCGATTGCACCTAGTCGGCTCGGAAGAGTTGGTGAGGGCATGGCTTGAAGGCGATTGGAACGTCATTGACGGCGCGTACTTCGATTGCTGGAGCGAGCGCAACGTCCTGCGGCCATGTGAACTGCCAGAGCATTGGGTGCGCTTTCGCTCGATGGACTGGGGCTCTGCGAGACCGTTCTCGGTGGGGTGGTGGGCCACAGCCAGCGAAGACTGGCAGACGCCAACCGGCGAGGTTATCCCGAAAGACGCGCTGGTGCGGTATCGCGAGTGGTACGGCGCTAAAGAACCGAACGTGGGCCTCAAGATGACGGTGGAACAGGTGGCTCACGGCATCCTTGACCGCTCGCCGAAAGAAGAGCGCATCGCCTACACGATTTGCGACCCCGCAATGCGAATTGCAGATGGCGGGCCGTCGACAGCGGAACGCATGCTAAAGGTCGGCGTGCCAGTGCGAATGGGTGACAACAAGCGCATCCCCGGATGGGAGCAGGTGCGCGCGCGGCTGGTTGGCGAAGAGGGCCGACCGATGCTGTATGTATTTACAACCTGCGCAGACACCATCCGCACGTTGCCCGCGCTGCAGCATGACGAAGTAAAACCCGAAGACATTGACACTGACGGCGAAGACCACGCCGCAGATGAGGTGCGCTACGCGTGCATGTCGCGCCCGTACACGCGCCCGAAAGAAGAGCTGGAACCTGTGCGCTACATGCCGACATTCAGCGAAATGTTGCAGTCGGTGAAGAAAGCCAAACAGACGGATTATTAGATGGAAAACGAATCAGCCGCGCTGGAGCGCCCACAAGATGCTGGACAAGGCCCGCGTGGCGTTGTTGCGCGCTGGATGATGGAAATCAAGCTCGCGTCTAAAGAAGAGGAAGACTGGCGCAAGCACGCTCGCAAGACGATGGAGCGCTATCGTGATGAAGAGCGCCGCGAGAAGGCGAAACGCGCCGGTAGCAGCCGGTTCAATATCCTTTATGCAAATACTGAGATTCAGCGTCCTAGTCTGTATAGCAATACCCCTCGGGCTGATATTCGCCGTCGTCGTAAGCAGGACGAGAACCCGCAGCTTATGGCGCAAGATGTCCTTGCGCGCGCGGTGGCAGAAGGCATGGAGCGCGCCGCGTCGTACATGATTGACCAGGTCAACTTCGATTTTTCGATGAAGTTGGCTGTGCAGGATTATTTGCTACCGGGGCGCTCTGTTACGCGGCTGCGGTATGTGCCGACGATTCAGGACGAACAGGTTGTTGATGAGAAGCTTGAACTTGAGCATGTCGACTGGGACCGCTTTCGCCGTGGCCCTGGCGCGAACTGGAGTCAGGTCAACTGGATTGCATTCGAGCTAATCCTTGACCGCAATGCGCTGGTTCAGAAGTTCGGTGATGCGGGTAAGCGCGTCGAACTCGACGTCACACGTGAAACCACGCGCGATGAAAAGAAAGACGAACGCACGATCTTCAGCCGTGGTCGCGTGTGGGAAATCTGGGACAAAAAATCCCGCAAGATTATCTACATCGCGCCGAGCGTTGAAGATGCGCCGCTGCTCGAAGAGGATGACCCGCTAAAGCTTAAGCAGTTCTATCCGATTCCGCGCCCACTCTACTACTCGTGGACGACTGACACGTTGGTGCCGATTGAGGGCGACCGGCAGTATCGAGACCAAGCCGAGGAACTGGACCAAGTCACAGTGCGTATTCGTCGCCTGACTGCGGCGATGAAGGCGCGCGGCATCTACGATGCCACGATTACCGAAATGGCGCGTTTACTTGAGGGCGGTGATAACGAGTTTATCCCGTCCCAAGGCGCGCAAAATATTCTGGCGCAGACAGGTACGCTTGAGCGGCATATCTGGATGCTGCCTATCTCGGACTTCGCCCAGGCGCTCGCGCAGCTCTACCAACAGCGCGAGCAAATCAAGCAGACCATCTACGAAATCACGGGCCTGTCTGACATCCTGCGGGGCGCGTCTGATGCGAATGAAACGCTAGGCGCACAGAAGCTAAAAGCCCAGACGGGCTCGTTGCGGCTGCAGGAACGTCAGCGGGAAGTGCAGCGCTACGCGCGCGACCTGATCGAGATGATGTGCGAGGTCATGGCCGAGCACTTCCAGCAGGACACGCTCAGCATGATTGTGGGTGAGCCTGTCTCCCCGGAAGCCATGCAGATGCTGCGCTCGCAGGGGCTCCGTGACGTCTCTATCAACATCGAGACGGACTCAACCATCAGCGTCGACCAATCGCAAGACCAGGAGGCTGTCACGCAGCTTCTGGATGGTGTCACGCGGTACATGTCGGCCATCGCGCCAGCGGTTGAGGCTGGTGTGGTGTCGATGGATGCCGCCAAGGCGATTTTGGTTAGCGCCGTGCGCCGATTCCGGTTGGGACGTGAGGTTGAAGAGCAGCTAGAAGACCAGGGTTCACAGCAGCAGCCACAGATTCCGCCAGAGCAAATCCAGCAGATGCAAGAGCAGGCCATGCAGCAGGCGGAACAAGCCGTGCAGCAGGATCGTATGAGGCTCGAGCAGGAGAAGGCGAAGGTTGAGCAAGAAAAGCAGGCGCTGGCCTCTCAAGAACGTGAAATGCAGCTTTCTAAGGACTTCCAGACCAAGGCTTTGGATCTGGAAAAACGTGAAGCGCTTGCTGATCTGCAGAAAGCAGAACTACGACTAGAGCAGCGCGGCATGAAGGTCGAGAAGCTGGGTAAAGACGTTGATGACGCAATCGCCAATGTCGAGGCCCAGACCGATGAGAACGCCGAGAAGTCTGAGCGGCTACACGATATGGATGAGCAAATCCGTGAGATGTCGAAAGCCGTCGCAGCATTGGCTCAAACCGTAGCCGAGGCCAACCAGACGCAACTCGAATCCAACTCCAAGGTTTTAGAGGCCCTGTCGGCGGATAAAGAGGTTATTTACGACAAAGGGCGTCCGGTGGGCACGCGGTTGAAGGTGGTCAAGTGAGAACGACTTACGTGCTCGTCAACATCGACGGCAAAAACAAACTGGTGGAGAAGTCTGAGGCGTGGCGCTACACGTCCAACCGCCCGCCAGAAGAGCCCATCCAGGCGCACATGGTTGCGCCGGACCTACCTGAATACGACAGCCCCATCACGGGCGAAATCATTCGCGGGCGTGCACAGCGCCGCGAAGACTTAAAGAAACACGGGTGTCGCCCATTTGAAGCGGGCGAACGTGAGCATGCAGCGCGCGTACGGCGAGACCGAGACGAGGCCCTGCGCAAATCCATGATTGAGAGATTGAGGTGGATCAATGCCTGACTTGGAAATGCCTGATATCAGCGCAACTCTTGGCGATGCGTACGACGCCGCGCAGGACTTGCCTGAAGAGCATTTGGAAGAAACGCCGGAACTAGAGACGGCGGCACCCGAAGAAGATTCCAGCCCCGCGCCCGCTGACGAGTCGATTGCCCCGGCACAAGAGGCCGAAGCCAGCGACCCGGAAACGGCGCCGACACAAACTCCCGCACGAAGCTACGACGAGATCGAACAAATCCTTGCGCCACGGCGCGAAGCTTTCGCAATGCAGGGCATGAACGAGGCGCAAGCCTTGCAGCAGCTCTTTGCGCTATCAGACTTCGCCAACCGTGACCCGCAGGCATTTATTCGGCAATTCGCCGCAGCTAATGGCGTGAATTTGGCGAGCGAGCCTGAGCAGCCAGAAGGCGAACCCGAATTTGACGAGTTCACCGATCCACTGGCGAAGCAGGCAATTCAAGAACTGCGCGAACTCAAGCGCGAGATGGCAGAGCAGAAGCAGGCGCAAGCCCAGGCTCAGCAGGCACAGCAACACGCCTACGTTGACCAGTTTGCTGCGGAGAAGGACGAGCAGGGCAACCTGCTGCGACCGCACTTCCAGCAGGTTCGGCAGCAGATGGCGGCATTTGTGCAGGCTGGTGCCGACCTGAATCAAGCCTATGAGCAGGCGTGCTGGGCAAATCCCCAGATACGCGGTGAATTGCTCAAGGCGCAGGAGGCTGAGCGTATTGCTCAATCCAAAGCGGCAGCCGAGAAGGCTGCGCGTGTTGCTGCACAGCCTCGCACTGAGAGCGGTCAGTTCGCATCCTCACAGCCGACCACCATGAAAGACACCATGTCGGCAGTGTATGACCGTTTAAACTCTTAGAGGGCAGATAAATGGCATCGCCAAATGCAACCTTTACGGAGATGGTTACGACCACGCTCCGAGAACACCGCAAGGCACTTGCGGATAACGTATCGAATCACATCGCACTGTTGATGTGGCTCAGCAAGAGCGGCAAGAAACGTACCGTCGATGGCGGCTACGAAATTGTCGAGCCGCTTGATTACGCCGAGAACTCGACGTACCAGCGTTACAGCGGCTATGAAGTGCTGAACGTGCAGGCATCTGACGTCCTGAGTGCTGCAAAGTACGACTGGAAACAGGCTGCCGTACACGTGACCGCTTCGGGCCGTGAACTGCGCCAGAACTCTGGCAAGAACCGCCTGATTCAATTGGTGGATTCGCGTATCAAGAACGCGATGCGCACCGCCAAGAACAACATGGCGACTGACGTCTACTCCGATGGCACGGCCACGAATCAGATCAACGGGCTGCAAGCGCTCGTTGCTGATGCGGGGACCGGCACGGTTGGCGGCATCAACAGTTCAACGTATTCGTTCTGGCAGAACGTCGTACAGTCCGCTGCTTCGCCCATCCAGGGTGGCGGCGCGATTACGCCGGGTTCAGGCACGATTCAGAGTCTCATGCTGCCGTTGTGGCTGCGCCTGACTCGTGGCACGGACAAGCCGGACCTGATTACGGCGGACGAAACGTATTTCACGTACTACGAAGAATCGCTGACCGACCTGAAGCGTTACACCAGTGACGACGAAGGCAAGGGTGGTTTCGAGTCGCTGAAGTACAAATCGGCTGATGTCGTATTCGATGCATCCGGTGGCAACTACTCGTCTGGTCATCCTTCCAGCCATATGTACTTCTTGAACACCGACTTTATGAGTCTGGTGGCGCATGAAGATGCAGACTGGACTGAAGTGCCGGAACAGCGTGCTGTCAACCAGGACGCAGTTGTGATTCCGATGATCTGGCAGGGCAACCTTTGCACGAGCAACCGCTCGCTGCAGGGCGTCCTCAAAGCCTAATCGGACAGAGAAGAGAGGTAAAAGAACATGGCTGGCTTTATTGGCGCAGACATTGACAAGGTATACGCCGACACGAGCGATTTCGCTCTGGGTACGGTGATTTGGGACTACGACGCAGGTAAGGCGTACAAGTTCGTCCAGTACGACACTGGCGCGGGCTCTGTGGCTGCTGTTTCCGGCAACGTTGCGTACTACTACACGCTCGACGGCTATAAAAATAGCCAAGTGACTTCGGACCTGTCCGATTCAGTCGAGCTGGGCGCGGGCGTGCTGCAATCAGCCCCGGCTGACGGCGAGTACTGCTGGGTGCAGATTAAGGGGGCGGCAACGCTCACCACTTCACCCACGGCAGGCGCTGATGGCGACCCGCTGACGCCGACTGGCGCTTCTGACGGCACGCTTGACGTGGTCGCAGCAGACACCAGTCACATTTGTGCGTATGCAGGCGATATCTCCGACGACGAGATCATCTGCGACTTCTTGTTTTAAGCGCATCCGCGCAAAACCTTAAGGGGCGCTTCGGCGCCCCTTTTTTCATTGGAGCTAGTGCATGTCTGACTTCGACAAGAACCACGTGACTTTTTACCTGGAATCCATCGAGGACAGGGAAAAAACTCTCGCGGCAGGTCGGCCCATCTATCGCAACGCAGAATACATCCGTATCACGCCTCCTGGCGGCAACTTGATTGTCGAGCGCGAGGTAAATGATTCGGACTTGCATAATTACGAGTCTCGCTATCGCCTCTGGAAAGAAGGCGCTGAAGAGCCTGTGATTGGCACGCATCTGCGCATGTGGCCCGCTGCAACACCCGCAATGGTGGCCTCCCTGAAAGAGATTCAGGTGCACACCGTTGAGGCATTGGCGGATGCCAACGACACGATTCTTGACCAGATCGGGATGGGCGCCCGCGACTTACAGCGTAAGGCGAGAACCTGGCTGTCTGCGGCTGACGACACTGGAAAGCTAGCTGAGCGCATCAACGCGCTAGAGATTGAGAACGAGTCGCTCAAAACCCGCAACACGGAACTGAGCGATTCTCTGGAAACGCTGAAGGCGGAAATTTCGCGGCCACGTAAGGGCCGTCCGTCGGCAGACATGCAGGAACTGCAAAAACTGGTTGCGTAAATGTCATTACTCACGCTGATTCAAGATGCGGCTGACACGATTGGGCTGCCACGCCCAACTTCGGTGATTGGCTCAACGGATACGCAGGTCCGGCAACTGCTGGCACTCGCGAATCGTGAAGGGCGCCTGCTGTCCCGCCGCACACGCTGGGAAGCGTTAATGCGTGAGGCAACCATTACCACGGTAGCCACGGAGAGTCAGGGCGAGGTTGCCACGCTGCTTCCGGGCTATCGCTTCATCCAGAACGATACTGGATGGAACCGCAGCGCCCAGGAGCCGCTGGGTGGCCCACTGACGCCGCAGGAGTGGCAGGGGCTGAAGGCGTTCACTGTTACCGGCCCGTATTACGATTACCGGATTCGTGGTGGTGAGTTGCTGTTCATCCCTGTGCCGCCAGCCGGTGACGATGTGCGCATTGAGTACCTGAGTGATTATTGGTGTCAGAGTTCGGGCGGCACGGACCAATCCAAATGGACGGCGGACGAGGATGTCGGCGTCTTGGATGAAGAGATTATGCAGTTCGGCGTTGTGTGGCGATTTTTGCGCATGAAGGGCATGGATTACGCCGAAGAATTCCGCGACTACGAAACGATGGTGTCTGATGCAATCGCGGCGGATGGCTCTAAGCGCATCCTACACGCCGACAGGGCGGACACTGAGCGTTATCCGAATGCGCGCGCGCCGATTGGTAGCTGGAACCTGCCATGAGCGCCATTGCTGATTATCTGCTCGGCGGTGCTTCTGGCATAAACCGCTCCGCGCTCAAATTTGCCGACACGCTCGTTGGCAACCCCGCAGCCGGTCTTGCCAACGCATTGGGCGCAGATATTGACCGCAATCCTCTCACACGGGCCGCACAGGCCGCAGGGGTGGGTAGGGATGCCGTAAACCCCAATCAAGCGCTGGCGCAGGCTGTGGCGGGCACTGGGGGCGATATGGCGGCGGGTATGGTGCCTGGGGCTGGCGACGTGGCTGGCCTACACGACGACATCAAAGCCGTTGAAGAGTCTGGCTACCATCCAGCCATGATTGGCTTAGCAGCCGCAGGTGCATTGCCGTTTGTGCCGTCGCTTATAAGGTCGCTGCCGGAGTCATTTACGAGCCGCTTTAAGGGGCCTGGGGATAAGTTTGGGGCGCGTGAAGCTGGCGTGCTCACCTTTCATGGTACGCCGCATGATTTTCCCGCCACTGAGGCAAATGATCTGGGAGAATTTGATATTTCCAAGGTTGGTACGGGCGAGGGCGCTCAGGCATATGGGCACGGTATATACCTTGCCGAGTCACCTGATGTCGCCAAGGAATATCGAGACCAACTAAGCGACCCGTCTGCGGGGCGATTGGCTGGCGATAGTGTTTATGACTTCTACAAGAAATTAGAAGGGCAGGCAGAATCGCTACCGCCAGACCAAGCGCAAGACATCTATGAGCGCATGGCCTTTGTCGAGGATCTAGGCTTCACGCATGATTTTGGCGAGGCATTGGAGCGTGTCGACGATGAGGCCGTTCGCAGCTGGGCGGAAACGCTTCGCGGCGAATGGAAGCCGCCTGGGAATATTTATGGCGTAGATCTTCCCGATGAATACTTGCCGCAAATGTTGGACTGGGATGCGCCACTAAGTGACCAGCCTGAACAGGTCAGAGAGGCGCTCTCTCAAGCGCTTGAGTCGGCACCAGATGGCATGCTGGCAGAATCTCTGCAAGGCTTTGAAGCGGGTTCATCGACAGGGAGATCTCTATATCATGCCTTATGGCAAGACTTAATTAGGTCGGGCGAGGCGCTGCCAGCGAAGGTCAAACAGCAGCGAACATCTGAGATTCTCAGCCAAGCAGGAATCCCCGGCATCAAGTATTTCGATCAAGGCTCTCGCGCGGCCGGAGAGGGTACGCGCAATTTTGTTGTCTTCGACCCATCGATAACAAAGATTCTGAGCAAGAATTAATGCGCCAACCATTACGACAAAACGCGAACCGTATGCCCGTGGCGCGAGGCCAGTCCACGCCAGCACCAACAGGCGGCTGGAATGCGCGCGACCCGCTGACGGATATGCGTCCGGAAGATGCGGTTATTCTCGATAACTACTTCCCAACGGCGCAGGGCGTGGAGTTACGAAAAGGCTTCGACAGCCACGCCACAGGGCTCACAGGCTCCGTGGAAAGCCTGATGGCATATCAGCCCCCAGGTAGCGGCGCAAAACTCTTTGCAGCGAATAACAGCGCTGTATATGACGTGACATCGGCTGGCGCGATTGGCGCTGCTGAATTCTCCGGCCTGAACGGGATTCGCTTCCAGCATGTCAATTTCGGCAATAGCGCGGGAAATTTTCTGTACCTCGTCAACGGCACGGACAGCCCGCGTTATTACAACGGCTCAAGCTGGACAACGCCTACGACGACGGGCGTCACGGGCTCTGACCTCGTTCACGTCAACGTATTCAAGCGTCGGCTCTTCTTTGTGGAGAAAGACACGCTCAGCTTTTGGTATTTCGCGGTAGAGACCGTCAGTGGCAGCGTTACTGAGTTCCGCCTGGATGGGCTCGCGCAGCTCGGCGGCTATTTGATGGCGATGGGCACATGGTCGCGCGATAGCGGGGACGGTATTGACGATCTGGCTGTGTTCATTACGTCTCGTGGCGAATGCATCATTTATCAGGGCACCGACCCTGGCTCAGCGTCAACATGGGCGCTTGTCGGCGTCTTCCGCGTAGGCGAGCCAATTGGCCGACGCTGCATGTTCAAGGTGGGTGGCGAACTGGTCATTGTGACTCGTGACGGCTTTACACCTATCTCGAAGGCGATTGCTGGTGCGAGAGCGAGCGACAGAGCGGCCATCTCAGACAAGATTGCCAACGCCGTCACGGACGCTGTGCGTTCGTACAGCGGCAACTTCGGATGGCAGCCCATCCTCTATCCGAAGGGTAATTACGCGCTGTTCAACGTGCCGCGTATCGAGGGCAGCCGCATGGACCAGTACGTCATGAACACGACGACTGGCGCGTGGTGTCGCTTCACCGGGCAGGACGCGAACTGCTGGGAAGTGTTCAACGACGAGCTGTATTTCGGCGGCTCTGCTGTCGTCTACAAGGCGGACAGCGGTCAGGACGACAACGGCGATAACATCGAGGGTGAGGCGAAGACTGCCTTTACTTATCTCGGTGGGCGTGGTCGTCAGAAACGTTTCACGATGGTGCGCCCAGTCATTCAGTCGAATGGCACGGTGGGCTTCGCGCTGAATGTCAATGTTGATTTCGAGAACCGTATACCAACCGCCACGCCAACTTTCACCGAGGCTGAGGGCTCGCCGTGGGATACGTCTGCCTGGGATACCTCGCCTTGGGGTTCGGCTGACGGCATTCAGAAAGAATGGCAGGGCGTGGATGGCGTTGGCTACGCCGCGTCGATTTATCTGAAGAGTTCCACGCAGGGGCTGGATGTCGACTGGTTCTCCAATGACTGGGTATACGAGACAGGCGGATTTTTATGATCGTCTTCGGCCACGATAAGGCTATTGCTTCGTGGGTGTGTGACAGGATTGAAGTGCCAACCCCGCTGAATGCGGCGGCACTCGGCGCCACGGTCAACGGTGAACTCGTAGCCGGCGTGGCGTACATCAATTATCGCGGCTGCGACATCGAGATGCTGTGTGCATCTGACGACCCGCGTTGGTTGTCTCGCAGTCATCTGCGAGCGTTCTTCGGTTACCCGTTCAACCAGCTTGGTTGCCTGCGGGTGACGGCCATCATCGCTAAACGGAATAAGCGCGCGCGAAAGATGGTGGAGCGACTGGGTTTCAAGCGTGAAGGGGCGCACCCAAAGGCGCTCGATGGGCATACAGCAATTACCTACGGCATGTTGAAAGAAGATTGTCGCTGGATAGGGGACACAAATGGGCAAGAAAAGCGCACCGACGCCGCCGCCAGCGCCTGATCCAAATCAGGTTGCCGCCGCGCAGGCTGGGCTAAACAAAGAAACGGCAGAAACGCAGGCGCGCCTTAACCGCGTCAACGAGGTCACGCCGTTTGGCTCTGTCACGTACACGTCGACAGGCAATGAAGACGCGCCGTATCAGCGCACGATGACGCTGGACCCTGCCGAACAGGCATTGCTGGATTCGCAGCGTGGCACAGAACTCAAGCTGTCCGATTTGGGCGGCACGATTCTGGACCGCGTATCGCCCAATCTGGCGACGCCATTCAGCATTGAGGGCTCCGCCCCTGTTGCCAACGACGAAACCCGTCAGCGGGTCGAGCAGGCGCTTTTAGAGCGTATGCAGCCGCAACTGGACAACGACAGGGCAGCGCTGGAGACGCAATTAGCCAACCAGGGCTTTGCACGTGACTCGGAAGCCTATAACGCCGAAATCGACAAACATAATCGCGCTGTGAACGATGCACGGCTGGCTACGATTGCCGCAGGTGGACAGGAGCAATCGCGACTGTTTGGCCTGGACATGGCATCACGCCAGCAGATGCTGCAGGAGGCTGCTCTGGAGCGCTCTCAGCCGCTGAATGAGATTGCATCGATTCTTGGCACTGGTCAGGTGAATGCGCCGAACTTCGGAGCGGTCCCACAGGTAGGCGTTGCGCCGACTGATATCACGGGCCCGACTTACGCGAAATACAACGCTGATATGAACGCGTTCAATCAATCGCAGAACTCACGCAATCGAGCGATGGGCGGCTTGTTTGGCTTGGCAGGCTCGGCGTTGAGCGCTGGGCTGTCTCCGGGCGGTTTCTTGCTGGGGTAACGAAATGGCACGAGTAAAACAAATCTCACTGGCCGATGCCGTTGCGCAGGCACCGCAGCAGATGTCTCCGCAGCGCATGATGATTCCAAGGCTTATCGACCAGGGCACGTCAACGGGTCCGGTTGAGTCGCCGTTAGAGGGTTTTACGCGCGTTGGACAGGCTGGGCTGGGTACATACCTTGCGCGCCTGGAAGACCAGAAGCGTAAAGAAGCCGAGGCTGCACATTTGGCCGATACACAGTTACTCGCGAAAGCTTCACAGGGCTGGGTGAATCCCGACACGGGCGAGCGTATAGGCGGTGGGCTGCAGGGCATGCAGGGCGTTGCTGAGCAACTTCAATCACCGCAGGCGCGCCAGCAGTTAGCGTCCCTGCTGATGCAGGATGCGTTGAAAGGCGCGGAGCCGGTTAAGCCCGTCACTCTCGGCGATGGCGCGATGCTGGTTGACCCGAAGACTGGCAAGCAGATTGCGGTTAACGAGAAAACGTTCAAGTCCGATGTGTTGTCGCCCGAGGCTGAGGCGCAGAAGCTGCGCATCGTGCAGGCGGGGCGCGCGCTGAATAAACAAACGGTGGTGAATAAGGCTGAGAGCGCTTACAGCGTCGCGCGCAGCAAAAACGACGCGGGTTACGCCAACAGCCTGCTGGATGCCGGACGAAATGCCAGCACGACGATCAGTACCATCAACCGCATGAGTCAGCTGCTGAACGAGGTGGAGACTGGCGCGGGTGACTCGTGGAAGGTGGCAGGCGCCAGGATGCTGAAGGCGATTGGCGTGCCGGTTGATGAAAAAACACTGGCGACGAAAGAGGCTGTCTACTCGCTGCAGAACGATTTCGTGATGGACGCCATTCAGAAAATGAAGGGTTCCATCTCTAATGCAGAGGGTGATCGATTGTTCGAGGCCGCTGCCGGTCTGGGCAAATCGAAGGCGGGTAACCAACTCTTGCTGAATACGGCCCGCACAATGGCGAAACGTAGCCGAGTGATTGCGCGTCGAGTGCGAGATCATGAGAAGAAATACGGCAACGGCGTGAACGCCAAGGGACAGACGCTGGACGAGTCTCTAGCGGAATGGCAAGACGCGAATCCGTTGTTTACTGAAGAACTTTCGGCAGAGTTCGCGCGCCTCTCGGGTGCTGCGCCACCACCGCCGCCGCCGCCACCATCTCCGACGGACTCGCGCCAACCGCCCAATGTGAAGTGGGCTGGCTGGTCTATGCGACGGAAGAACTAACATGGTAAAGATGGCTCAATTCGAGATTACAGCGCCTAACGGCGAGGTGTACGAGATCGACGCGCCCGAAGGCACCAGCGAAGATCAACTATTCGAGTACGTCGAGCATCAACTACACGGCGGCCTGTCAAAGGACGTCGATACGGGCAGCCCTCACTTGGAAATGGCGCTGCAGGGCGCCACTTTTGGGCACAGCGACGAAATTCAGGCTGGAATGGGCGCGGCCTGGGACAAGATTGCGAGCATGGGCGACGCGGATTTTGAAACCCGCTACAACCTGCGCCGCGATGCCATCCGCAAGGTCATCGAGAAGCAATCGAAAGACAATCCCAGGACATCTCTTGCGCTGCAATTGGGCGGCGGGCTATTGACGGGCGGCGCCGCACTGAAAGGCGCGCAGGCGCTCGGCACGCCGGTTCAAGGGCTGCGCGGTGCGGCAGCCACGGGTGCGACTCTCGGTTCAGTGACCGGCGCTGGCGTTGCCGAAGAAATGGAGGACATCCCGGCAGAGACCGCCAAAGGCGCGGTTATGGGTGCGGTTATGGCGACTGTGCTGGCTCTTGGTGGTACGGCAGTACCGATGATCTGGAGCAAACTCGCTCCGGGCGTACAGAACCGCTTCGCCAAGCTCGCGCAGGCGTCAGGGCTTACTGCTGATGACATCCAGACACGCTTACAGGCACTCGGCCCGAAGGCAACCATCGCGGATGTTGACGACGTGTTCGCGCGTGCGGCGGATGTCGCGGCGTCTAGGCTCGGGCCTCAGTCCAAGAACGTGGCCGCGCTGCTTCGTCGGGATGAAACGCAGTTCAGTCGCCTGATGGAGCCCATCAAACGCACGCTGGGCGGGCAAGAACAGGCCATCCAGACGGCGGGTCAACTCAAACAATTGCGCATGGATCAGAGTTCGCCACTTTATGAGCAGGCGTTCGCCAAAGGCATCAACATCACGTCAAAACTTAAGGACCTACTGTCTCGGCCAGAGTCAGTGAAGGCGTGGAAGAAGGTGCAGCAGGTCGGCAAGTCCGACCCGGATGTTGATGTGGCTCTAATGGGGAAGGGCGAACCAAGCCTCCGTGGAATGCAGGAGATTACCGAACATTTGGCGGACCGCGCGAGCGCGCTGGTGCACCAGCGCAAGAATAAGCAGGCGCGCATCATCGGGAACCTGCGCCGAGCAATCCTGCGCGAGCTGGACGACCAATCTCCGCAGTTTCGTCAGGCGCGAGATTTGTGGTCGGGCACAAAGGCGGCAGATGACGCGCTGGAGTCCGGTCAGAACCTATTCAAGATGCCTGTTGACGATTTGCGCGAATTCCTAAAGAACGCTAGCGAGGCCGACAAGACATTCTTTCGCCTCGGTGTGGGACGTGCTATCGAGGACAAACTGGCCGCAGCGACCGATACGGCCGACCTGTCTCGCATGCTACGCAACCCAGCGTTTCGCCAGAAGATATCAGCCGTCATGCCAAACACTGGTGCGACAGTTGACCTGTTAAATACGATTCGCGCTGAAGCCATCAAGAAGCACACGGCTAACACGGTTGGACGGGGTTCTCAGACGCATCCGCGTCAGGTTGCCGAGAAACAATTAGGCGGACAGCAGAGTATTGCTGCAGACATGTCTAAAGAAGGCATGGCACGGCGACTCTTGACAGCCTTGACAGGCCCGCGTGAGGCCACGGTGCAAACACTGGGCAACAAACTGATGACGACTAATACGAACGAGCAGAGGGCACTGCTTGAGGCGCTGCGGCGCAAGCCTAGCGTTGACCTGGGCGCATTCGGGGCGGGACTTACTGCTGGCGGTCTTTCGTCTGCTTTACGGTGAATTCTATATCACTGTAGGAGTCGACCCAGACGCCCGTCTCAAGGCGGACCATCGCCCATAGAAGTATGGCGCACGCACCAAAGCCGACGACGACCCAAATGGTCTCGGCGAACGCGAAATAAACAACCCCAACCAACACGGCAATCATAACCGCAGCCGGAGCTAGGTGTTCGCGGAGGTCGTCGTCTTGCATAACGGAGTCTTAAAACGATGCCTTATAACGGTAGCGGCGTATTCACGCGCCTGTACGATTGGACCGACGAACGTGACGCGGCCAACAATATCGACAGCGTCAAGATGGACGCCGAGGATGATGGCTTTGCCACGGGGTTGTCGAATGCCATCACGAAAGATGGTCAGACTACTGTCACGGCCAATTTGCCGATGGCGTCTTATAAGCATACCAACGTCGGTGCTGCCTCTGCCAGAACCGACTATGCGCGTGCTGACCAGATTCAGGACAGTGGCTTCCAGCTTATCGGGTCAATCTCTGGCACCGACACCATTACGGGTTCGCTGACACCTTCCATCTCAGCCTATGCGGCTGGTCAAACCTTTAAATTCGTCTCGGCAGGCGCCAACACAGGCGCCGTCACGCTCAACGTCAACGGTGCAGGCGCTAAGGCTGTCACCAAGGCCGGAACCAATGCTCTGGTGGCGGGCGACATCCCGAGCGGCGCCATCATCCATGTAGTGTACGACGGCACCCGGTTCCAAATGGTTCCCGTGCCTAACATCTCAGCCGCTGCTGCAGCCGTTCTGGATGACGCGACCGCGAGTGATATGCAGACATCTCTGGGCGCCACGGCTACGGGCAAATCTGTGTTTACGGCAGCCAACGCAGCAGCAGGCATGGCGGCGGTTACGCCTACCACCACACGCGGCGATCTCATCCGGCGCGGCGCCTCGGCAGACGAGCGCTTTGCCCTCGGCTCGGATGGGCAGGTGGTTGCCTCAGACGGCACTGACGCGCTGTGGGAGTGGAAAGGTGTTGTGAACCTTGTCAGCGAGCAGGACGGGACCGGAGACAGCACAACCAACACCATCTCTGCAAGCGATACCACGCCAACCACGAGCAACGGCAAGGAGTGGGGCACCACTGCTGCCATCACGCCGAAGGCGACCAGTCATCGGCTGTTGATTGATGTTTCGCTCTATTTTTCGTCTTCGGGTGCTGGCGTGCAGAGCACCATTGCACTGTTCAAAGACAGCGACACCGACGCGCTGGCTACTGCCTCATCGATTACGGGCGGCGCCAACAACATCCACCCAATCCGCCTGCTGCATGAGATGGAAGCCGGAACGACTTCTGAGATTACTTTCAAGATTCGTTACGGCGGCACGTCCGGAACCATGTACCTCAACACACAAGGTGGTAGTGCTTCGTTCAACGGCACGTTAGCCAGTCGCATCACCATCACCGAAGTGGCTTTGTAGGCGTGTGGTTGAAGACTTCGTTAAAGCGTTACTGGCTTCGGGTGGATTTGACGCATGGCACATCGTCTTGGGGGCGCTGTTGATATGTCTTGGCTGGATGTTTTTAAAACAGTCATCGGCCAAGGACGCGGCAGCGGCGACGCACAACGAGGTGAGCATGCAGGCGGCACTAGCGATGCAGGCGCTCGTGGAGCAGGTACGCCAGATCAACGAGTCGCTGACCGAGGTCCGCCAGCGGGTGTCCGAGAACGCCGAAACCGCAAAACGAGTGGAGTTGTTACAGCGGGAGAGGCAGCACTAAGACGCGCTATCAGAGACACGAACACGCTCACCCAAGAATTGAGCGAAGGCGCCGCGCGACTCAACACGCTAGTGAAGGATTGACTATGACGGGCTTGGAGCTGACAGCGCTAACAAACTCCATAATGGCACAGTCTGCACTGTTTTTTGCTTGTGTTTTGTGGCTGGCGCCTCTTGTCTTCCCCGGCTTACATCCCGCATTGGTGTGGGCGGGGCGGGCGTTTAGCGTTGCCCCGGTTGCCATGTTTATACATCGGTGGTTCTGGAATAACGCGATTTTCTTCGGGGCGCAGAGCGATATTGCTTGGGATAGATGCGACAGAGCCAGTACGCCAGACAAGCTTGAGGCGGCATGCCGGTACGGCGGCTGGTTTCTTGATAATTCGGCGCACCTATTCTGGCCAATCCTACTCGGCGCGATTGGCGTTGTGATAGGTGTCCGGATTTTAGGCGTTAGCCGGGGTTGGGCGCTTGTGACGCTCTTGCTAGTGCTTCAGGTTCCTGCAGCACTGCTGTCAGTGTGGATGGCATGAGAGAAGCCGCCCGCGTCGCATGGCTGGCCTATAGCCGCGTTGACTTTGAGTCAGTCGAGACAGACACGCAGGGCGTTGAGGTTGGCCCATGGATAGGCTTCAGGGGCACGACCAATCTGGCTGACTGGCGTACGAATCTGAAAACCGGGTTTGTGGGCCTCAGAGACAGGACGCTGATTCACGAGGGGTTCTATGACGCGTGGGCGGGCGTACGCCCTGATGTGCTTATGCGGCTGGGCAATCGTGCTGCCGTTAGCTTTTGTGGCCACTCTCTCGGCGGCGCTATCGCGCAGGTTGCTGCGCTGGACCTCGCGCCACTGTTCAAACACATTGAAGTGGTTACGTTCGGTGCGCCGCGCGTAATCCACAACACCACACCTATCCCACCAAATATCAAGCACACCCGCTGCGTCAATAACGTGGACGTCGTGCCGCGTGTGCCTTTCCGATCTTCTGGTTACACCCACTGGGGTGACTGCGTCTATTGGGACGCCGACGGCGAACGCGCCGACCTGGAAGGCTGGGAACTCTTCTTAGACCGCGTGCAGGGCCGATTCGACGACATCGGCAGGATTGGCACGGCTGGCATCAATGACCATGACATCCACGAGTATCTTCGATTAACCGGCGCGTCTGACGTTCCAGGCGGCTACTACGTGTAGGGGGTTAGGGTGGTCAAGCAGGTTTCCGACGAAGAAATACAGAGCGCGATTAGCTCGTTTCCGGATGATGCATCCGACTACGAGATAGCCAAAGCCGTTTACAAGTTTCTAGGCTATTCCGACTGGCGGCCGGCGAAGACACGCATAGCCCGAACGCGAAAACTCGCCGAGGTTGAGCTTCCCGAATTCCCCGATGATGACATCTCAGCCGAAGAGATCTTGGCCCAACACGCCACACGGTTCGTGCAGCGGCAAAAACATGCCGACTCTCTCAAATGGTTTGAGATCAAGATGCCGCTTCAGCCGATGGCGCTGGTCTGGTTCGGCGACCCGCATCTAGGCAACAACGGCTGCAACACGCCACTGCTACTCAAACACATCGACATCATTTCCAACACGCCCAACATGTACGGCGCCAACATCGGCGACACGGTCGACAACTGGTCCGGACGCCTTGAGCGTTTATACGCCGAGAACGACGTCTCAAAAGCCACGGAGAGAAAGCTCGCCGTATGGTTCCTTAAAGCCGTCCCCTGGCTCCTGTGGCTGCAGGGAAATCACGACCTATGGGATGAGGTGTTTACGGCCTATCTGCGCGCTCACGGGGGCCACAGGCTGCCTATGATGGACTGGGGTGCCAAGTTCAAGCTCACGTTTCCCAATGGGGCTGAGGTTCGCTGGGATGCAGCGCACAACCACAAAGGGCATTCAATGTGGAACGAGCTGCACGGGCAGACCAAGGCTGCGCTGATGGGTGAGCCTGCAGACATCTACATCGCAGGGCACCACCACAACTACGCATACGCGCAGAAAGAGGTGAACGGCCGTCTAGCGCACCTGTGTCGCGTCAGGGGGTATAAATACATCGACAGTTATGCAGATAAGCTCGGGTTCCAGTCGTCGCAGTACGGGGCGTCTGTGGCGTTCCTGGTGAATCCTTTCGCTGAGGGCTCCGGACGGATTCGGTTTTACGAAGACATCGAGTTGTGCGCTGAAGAACTGGAGCGCTTGAATGCGAAAGCCGCTTAAGAGCCTGCGTATCGTCGGGAAGGATTACAAGGTCAATTTCTTGCCGGTGATTGATGGGGCTGTGGGGCTCTGTCATGACAGCGATTGTGAGATCGACATCTCACTGGCCCAGGACGAGCAGCAGATTCGCGATACGCTGTTACACGAGGCCATGCATGCGATTGACTATGCCATGCAGGCAGGCATGAGTGAGCATCAGGTGCATACGATGTCGTCGGGGCTCATCGCTCTGTTGCGGGATAATCCTAAGTTCGCGGCGTGGTTGCTGGGGCGTTAGTAATCCCCATCGCACAGAATCCGTACGATACCGTCTTGCATGGGGACAGCCTGCATATCTAAGTGTTCATCCTGCGGCAAGCCTTCTGCGCGAAGGCGGTCCAGCAACAACGCCTCTGCCTCGTCTCTGGTCCCGGCGACAACAACCGCCGCTGCGCCCACTGGCCAATGGCCCCGGAATTCGTTGCAAGTCCAGACGCGCAATTCACCCATTCAATCGGCTCGATGGTTCGGGCCACGCATTCTCAGTCGGCGGTTTGGTGCGCCACTTTCGCCAGTCGTGGGCATCTCCGTACGCATCGTTAAGCACCTGCACTGCAGTAGCTGCAGGAACATACATCTCGGCCTCTTCAAGCAATGGATCGTCGCCTGCTAAGCAGGTTGTGATGTCGCCGTTTGGCAGCACCCACAGCCCAGAGTATTTAGGCTCACCCATCAATCATCTCCAGTATCGCCACGCACCGCGCTGTGCTTGGCGTTATGTCAGTCATCGTCGTTTCCATCTGGTAGGCCCGTACACAGCACTCGCACCTTCCAGCCTCGCGACACGGTCGCGTAACGCCTTATTCTCGGCCTCAAGATCATCTACTCGATCTTCGATGGCTCTGCAGCGCTCGGCTAAGGTGTCGGCGAGCATATGCATTGCATCTTCTATTGACACTCTCACTCCGGAGCCTCCCGCATAATGACCTCTAACGCGGCGTTAAATTGATCCCACATCGAGCGCGCAGCGAAATGATTGTCGAATCCTTCCACTTTGTCTCGCTCATACGCCTGCAGTAGCAGATGTATCACGCGGCCCTGCCAAGAAACCTTGGCTTCAAGCGCGGCTATTCTGTCATCACTCATCGCCCAATAACTCCAGTATCGCCAAGCACAGCGCGGTGCGTGGGTTGTCGGCTTCGCCAAGTAATTCGCTTAGGAACGCTTGAACTGGTCTACCATCTGCCGCATTAACAAACGTCAACGTAACGTCACCCTGTAACGCACGCTCCAACAGCAGCCACGCATCCCCCGGTCTGTTGACGGGGGCGAATGGGTAACACGTCACGCCGTGCCCAGTTGGCCCGTGTAGAACCTGCCCATCCTTGGTTACGCGCGGATTCTCCAACCCCGCCCACTTGGCGAGCTTTGCGATTTGTTGTGGTGTGATGTCAGTCATCGTCGCGCGCCTCTTCCGCTTTGAATACAAGCTCAAATTGCACGTCGCCAGCCGCTTCGCACATGTCTGCTGTTATGTCTTGGTGCGCAGCCCAAAGTGCGTCTTTTATCTCCTCCAGCGTGCCGGTTCGCGGGTGGGTAATGGTTACTTGAAGATTCACTCCGGAGCCTCCCGCGCCAAGCGTTCGGCGTACTTGTCAACGACGTCTTTCGCGGTTGACTCAACTCCGGGCGAGTCGGCGCCCGCTGTCATGTACCACACTATCGCGCGCTCACATAGCCACCGCTCCCGCTCCGTGAGTTCGGGCACGTTGCGGAAGAGAGGGTCGCGGATCGGGAACAAGCCTCCGTATGGTTCGCCTGATTTCGTTCGCCAGCACACCAGCATCGAACCGAAATCTTTGAATACCCTCACGACTTCAACGGCCTTGCCGTCGGTCGTTTGAACGGGCTTGGTGATGTCTTTAATCATTTAGTCGTCTCCGTTGAGGATGCGCATTAGCTCTGTGCAGTGGTGACAGCCAAAGCCTCTGCAACAGTTCAGGTGGTATTGCTCGCTCGCCCGCTGCATGCGCTTGAGGTGGTCGAGGATGGCGAGGGAGTGACGCAACGTAACTGTTGCCATGCCACTTCCAGCCTTCCCAGACTCTAGCCATTCTTCATCTGCGGTTACGGATCTGTGTACCCACGCAATGCACTCTTTCAGTGTTGGCTTATTGCTCATCGCTACCCCCACAACTGATCGTATATTCATCACCCAGCAGGTGACGCATTACCGCGTCGTGTATATCCGGACAGCCCGTGAAAACGAAGAACAGCGCGGCTAATACTGCTATCTCGACCGCAAAGGTGTAGTCCGCCTTACTGCTCATCGCGTGCGGCCTCCAACTCCAACTCCAAAGCCAATGCGCGCCGCTGATATTCCGCTTGCATGTAATGCCATCGCAGGTGCTTCGTCAAAACGTCT
>FUIF01001940.1_pt1 | contig 26804 bp, 40 predicted proteins | sample 1003461 | NCBI WGS metagenome assembly FUIF01 (sample SAMEA80401918, study PRJEB19352) | marine metagenome
TTGCTATTGATAAGGTAGATGAGCCGATTGTAACTGGTGCTACAGCTAAAGAAGTAGCAGAAGGCGCACCTGTTCCTATTAAAACAGAAGTAACAGAACTGGGCGACCAATATGTTCAGAAGGGTGTTATTGGTAGAGTTCTTGAACCTGCTTTGTCTAAAATGAATACTGGTCTTGCTCGCATTCTTAAAAGCACTGGACAACTTCCAGAAAAACTCGTTCCAGCATTTAGGGAAAGACAAGGGGCATATCAATCTGACCTAATAGAAATTAAAAATATTAATAAAATTTTAGAAAAAGATTTAAAAAGAGCAAGAAAAGAAGCAAAAAGCAGCTGGAAAAAATCCAAATGAAAATTAATGAGAACTGCTCGTTTAGCTTTAAGTGGTGGTTTAGACGATATCCAAAAACTACAATTTAAAATTAATTCTTTAGCAGAAACGGTAAATGCACAGCAAACTAAAAAAATTATTTCAGCTGGAACACGTGCAAAAAATAAAGGTGCAACAACAAAGGCACAGCGTTCTGAAATTGATAAGCAAACAGCAAAGAGAGTTGAAGAATCAACAGCAGCTTTAAAAAATGATGTTCGAGCCGCCATGCAAGGTGATACTAAAGCACTGTTAAGACTTCCTAAAGATATTCAAAAAGCAATTACAGAAGCTACAGAGGTTGTAGGTGTAGGTCAGCGTGCTTTAAATACTTTGCCTAAATATCTGCAAGAAAGTATAAGAGCAACTAAAAGAGCTATAAATAAAAAAAGTGCTACAGTAAGTGAGCTTTATGGTGCAAAACAAGCAGATGATTTTGTTATAGGTTTAGCAGATGATGGGACAACTTATTTAACTCGTGCTTACGAAATATTTAGTAATCCTAAATGGGCTGAAGCCTTGCGTGCTGGTATTGCTGCTAGGTCTGCAAAAGCAGCAGGAATAAAACCAACAAGAAAACAGCAAAAAATATCTGACAAAAACACGCCTGAAGTAAATGAGATTATTGATAATGCTTTTAAAAATTTAAGAAATAAAAATCCTGATGTTGATGAGCAAATCATTTGGAAAACTTTAGATGACTATGCTAATGTAGGCGGAAAGGATATAGATAAGGGTTTAATTTTTGAAGGACTAAGCGGCAAAAGATATGCTTCAGGTGATACATCTGTAAAGGTTTTATCTAAAAGAAACATAGGAATGAATGAACCTGTTCTGGCTTTTCTGGGTGAAATAAAAGACCCTCTTAGAATGGTTGACATAACACTGCGAAATCAAAGTAAGGCTATTGCTTTGGGTAAGTATGGTAGAGAAATAGAATCTTTTATTTTATCTAATGCTGGTAAAGAGGTTGCTCTTGGTGGATTTTTTAATAGCTTGCCAAAGACTTCAACAAGATTTTTAGCTCCTCCTGAGCAAATAGCCGCACGGGCAGAGCAAACACCTGTGGGTCAGTTTTTAGGCGGGGCAACAAGTTCTATTGGGGTTGGTGTTCCTAGAATTATGCCCCGTGTTGCAGACTATACAACATCTAAAAAAATGGCTGAAGTTTTAGAACGGGGTACAGAATTATTTGCATATGATAGACCATTAGGTGCAGCGTTGCAACAACAACTTGTAACAGGTTTTCAAAGAGTATCAGCATTTGGACAATCTACACAAACCACCCTAGACATTCAACAGCATATGAATAACGTTTATGGTATGCTTCAAGCAATGGCATCTGGTGGCTTCTTAACAAACCCAAAACAATTTGTTAAATTTGCACAACAAGCAAGAGCAGAAACTATAAGTGCATCAAAAACAGAAAGAAGACTGCGTGCCGCTGCTTCTAAATCAAAAGTAAACCAAGATATTCTTGACGAGGCTTTGCTAGGAAATAAAGAGGCTTATGCTGCGCTTCCTAAAAACATTCAAAAAATAGTAGACGATGCAGAAAATCTTAGATTTGATATGAGACTAAGAAAGGCAGGTCTTTTAGATAGTAGTGTTGTAGCTGCGCCAGTTAAAAATGCAACTCTTGACAGGTGGGGCGACTTAAAAACTATGGATAGTTGGATTGGCCGTATGCTAATGTTTGATAATAAACTGGGAAATATCATAAAAAAACCTTTAAGAGGTATGCAAAATCTTTACGGATTCTTTGATGACTTTGGTAAAAAGATTGCAGTTAAAATTGAAATGGAAGATTTCAGAAAAATTTATCCAAATGCTTCTGAAGAATTTATTTTTAATAAAGCAGTTGATAGTGTAATGCAAGTAATGCCTTCTTATACTTATGCTGCTCCTATTGTAAGAGAGCTTGGTAAATATCCTGTAGGTGCATATCCTGTGTTTACTGCAGAAAGACTTCGAAATAACTTTAATATAATAAGAATAGCAATGAAGGAACTAAGAGAGGCTGTTAAAACTGGAAATACTGCACTAAGAGCAAAGGCAGGAAAAAGAATTGCAGCACTTGGAGGAGTATATGCAGCTAAAGAAGCATACAGAATTTCTCAAGAACTTGAATATGGTTGGGATGAAGAAAGCAAAAGAGGGTTAAAGGTGTTGTTACCAGACTGGCAACGAGGGTCTATACAAGTACCAACAGAACCTTTTTACATGGATGAAGATGGACACATAAAAACTAGGTTTGTTGATGGTTCTACATTTGATGCAGACTCTTACTTACGCTCACCTACAGCTAGAGCATACGCATTAATTATGGATTATAATGAAAATGAATTAACAGACCTTGAGCTAGAGCAACTTCAAAAAGAAATTTTTACAGACTTTGTTGCACAATATTATGCACTAAAAGGTTTTTATGGTGGTGTTAAAACTGTAATAAGTGGGTACGATGAATATGGCCGACCTATTTATACAGGTCTAAATGATTTTGAAAATTTTCTTAATGGAATGGCAGCATTAGGTGAGCCATTAAACCCAGGCTCAAATATAAATGCTGCTAATTATATAAAATCTATTCAAGCTGAAGAGGTTATGGGATATGGTAAGGGTAAAACAAAATCTGGTTTTCCTAATAGGTCAAATGAAATTAAAAACTTTTTAATGTATGGCATTAGAAATAATACATTTGATATTGACATGGCTACATCTCAAGTAATTAAAGAATCTTTAAGGGAGCAGGCAGAGGTTGCAAATAACTTTTATCAAACAATTAAAGACATTGATGTTAGAAGAAGAAGCCAAACAGAGCGTGAAGAATTATATAAAGATATTGCAGAAAGATATTATAAAGTTCAAGACAAGGGCGTTGAAATAAACAAAAGACTCAATGACCTTGGTAAGACTATTTCTGGAATTAAATATGATGCTACTACATATATGAAAGAAAATTTAGAAAGAAAAGTTAAAAAAGGAACTGCAACAAAAGAAGACAAAAAACGTTTAAAAGAGTTAAAAGAGGGTGACCCTGTAATAAAAAATTTAAATCTTGGTAATGTTATTGGAATATTAAGAGCAGATGATACTTTAAGTAAAAGCGCAGCAAGTTACGCATTTAACACTATGCTTGGTGGGGTTAATACTCCCATTAGATTTGATGAAAATCAAGCAATTAGGGAGTTTGTAAAATTTGATGAAGGCACAGTTGATAAAAATATTTTACGGATGTTATATGCAATTGATGCTCAATACCAAGGAAGAAGGTTAAATGCAGATAAGTAAAAACTTTTCATTGTCTGAACTGACTAAGAGTCAGACTGCGTTGCGTCTAGATATTTTTAACGAGCCGCACCCAGAGGACTTGTATAACCTACATATGTTGTGCGATAATATACTGCAGCCAGTGCGTGAATACTTTGAGCGTCCTGTTACTATCAATAGCGGCTATCGCTCACCTGAGTTGTGTGTAGCCATTGGCAGTAGCGAGAACAGTCAGCACGCCAAAGGTGAAGCAGCAGACTTTGAGGTACTGGGTGTAGACAATAAGGTTGTGGCAGAGTGGATTAGAGACAATCTAGACTTTGACCAGCTGATACTAGAGTTTTATAAAGACGGTGAGCCTACATCAGGGTGGATTCACTGCAGTTATTCAAATAGAAAGCGTGGTTCTGTGCTTCGTTATGATGGCAAGAACTACACAAAGGGATTGTAAAATGGGACAGTATTCAAGTATAACAAGAACAGGTAAGCATGAACCATTTGGTCTTCACGTAAAGCGTGGCTATGTACAAGGGCATGAGCATGTACACAAGTTTGGTTTCAACACTTCTGTAACTACCTCTGCTGCTCTTGTCTGGAACGGCGGTGGTGACTATACGTACCCAACATCTGCTGCACAGCTTGGTGTAGTTGGTACATCAACCACCGATAACTCACAGATTACTGTGCAGGGATTAGATGCTGACTATAATGAAGTGTCTAACATTGTGACACTTAACGGAACTACAACTGTTACAACTAGCGCATCATATATTCGTGCATATCGTGCTTTTGTGAGCGATGACAATGAGCCTGCTGGTGATGTAACTATTACCCATTCAGGAAGTAACATTGCTATTATTAGTGCCGAAGAAAATCAAACCTTGATGGCTACATATACTGTGCCTGCTGGCTACACTGCTTACTTGTATCAGTTGGTATTTGGCGGAGCAGCAGAGCTTGCCAATAAGTTTATGACTGTTCGCTTGAGAGCTAGAAAACCTGGCGGTGTATTTAGAACACAGGCTAAGTATACAACTGCTGCACAAACTTTTGAAGAAGTAATGGAGTTTCCATTGAAGTTTGAAGAGAAGACTGATATTGAAATAACTGCACAATCAAGCTCGCAGACGCAACGGGCATCTGCTATGTTTGATTTGTTGTTAATTAAGAATGAGAGTCAAGCATGATTAGTGGTATTGTAAGTGCATTGTTGCCATCGGCAGGTAAGGTGATTGACCGCCTTGTACCTGACAAGAATGCTGCGGCAAAAGCAAAGCAAGAGCTAGAGGCAGAGATGATTAAGGCCGCTACCAAGGCTAACCTAGCACAGCTAGAGATTAACAAGGTAGAGGCGGGACATAGAAGTATATTTGTTGCAGGCTGGCGACCTTTTATTGGGTGGACATGTGGTGTCGCTATGGCTTGGCATTTTGTGGGTGTGCCTATCACATTATTTGTGGCGGCATGGATTGGGGCAGACATACCAGAATTGCCCCAGTTTGATATGGAAAGCTTGATGACAGTCTTGCTTGGTATGTTGGGCTTGGGCGGTATGAGAACATACGAGAAGTTTAAAGGTGTTTCAAAGTAATGCGAGAGCAACAGCACTAGTTCTTTTTGTCTTGGCATTTATGCAGGGCTTGCTCATGCACAAACAAATGACCAGACGGGCGACCTAAACACCAGCACAGTAAACACTAACAGCACAGTTAGTAGTAACAATCCGTCAACAACTAACAACTACAATGGCGCAGGTGCTGCCTCACGAGAGACACCGCCGCTTCTGCTATTGCCCCTACATATATGTCTAATGGGCAGGACACTTGCCTTGCGGGGCGTAGCGCAGGTGTACAGGTAAATGTTCTTGGCCTGTCCTTTGGCGGCTATAAGCAAGACGAAGAATGTAATAGGCGGCGTGATGCAAAGGTACTAAAAGACCTTAATATGAACATTGCTGCTGTAGCTTTGATGTGTCAGAAAAAAGCCATCTGGATTTCTATGTTTGAATCTGGCACGCCATGTCCACTAACTATCAATGGCAAACTAATAGTAGGAAGAAGTGCCTACATGACAATGAAACGGAATCCAGAAAAATTTATACCTGATTACAAGAAACGCAAGAAACATTACGACAGCATTCTTAACATAGGGGGAGAGGAATCAGATGAAGAAGATACTGATAGCGGCTTGTCTATTAGTGAGCGCTTTAGGACAAGCACACGCAGAGACTGAAATAGATAGGCTGGTTGCGGCCAGTAAAATTATTGCTGACAAGATACAGCAAGGGCGTAATGCTGTTGGCGGTCTGGCATACTATGCGGTAGACGGTAAGATTGCGCCTGATGGTACTGTGCTACCTGCTTTTATTACGCCTGCAGATGTACAAGCATACAATGATTCTGTTTCTGATGTGTCCCAGCGTATCTATTACAATACGCAAATGATGCTTGAGAATCAGTATGAAGAAACTATGGTAGAGCTAGAAGTGGCTATTGATACTTTTGTCGATGCAACTGCAGTTATCGCTGTAGCTGTAGAGGTGGCCGACAAAGCAGAAACTACTGACCAGAACAAAGTGGCTGAACAAGAACAGCTTCAAGACTTTGTACAGCAAAACGATGTAACCTTAGAGCAGCAGGATGTCAATGCGTATAATGATGCTTTGGGAGATGTAGAAGACTTGGCTCAAGATGCTGCTGCCTTTCTTGCTGCGTCACGAATAGAAACTATTACGAGTTCTGTTGACGATGATGCACAGCAATTTAATATAAATATGTCTGATGCTGTCGCAACGTATGATTCTGCAAACGAAGCTATAAAATTTGCTTGGTCAACCACTTCTTTTACTCACACATTTCTTGGATTTTTTTCGCACAACAATGCAACAGTTAGCGTAGAAGAAGTTATGGGTATGGGGCAAACAATTTATGACGAACAAGGAACTTTAAACTAATGTCACTAGAAGATACAGAACTAAAAATAGGTGGTGTAAACCTCAAAGGTGTATGGATTGCTATTGTTGTGTCGATTGCTACGACTTTGGCAGGCGGCATCTGGGCGGTAGCAGAGTTCTATGGCCGCATAGAAAAGGTAGAGTCAGCTGTGCAGGCACTGCCTGATGCATCAGATAAGCTGATTGAGTTGGGTGCTAACCTTGACAGCATTATGAAGAACCAAGAACAACTGCTTGACCTGCGTGATAAGGTTGCCGAAATGGAAACCACTATGGCAGAGTCTGTGCTAAAGGTAAATCAGGCAGCAGAAAAAGCAGAAAGCATTGGCAAGGTACAAAAAGAGATTGAGGACTTATGGCGTGGTATGGACGCACTGGCTAACCCGCTTCAATAGGAGAATCAAATGTCAGAAGATAATAATATTGTAGACAAGCAAGCATATCAAAAGAACCGCCGCTATATGGCGTGGACTTGTCTTGGTATGATGGTAATTAGTACAGTAGCTGTGCTGGCTTCACCCGCACGCTTTGAGTCTGCCGAAGCTATCCTGATGATGATGTATGGCTCACTGTCTGCAGTGGTTGCTGCATACTTTGGCTTTGCTAAGAAGCAATAGCTTCCTGCATCATCTGGTCAATCATAGAATCAAACGTATATTTAGGCTTCCAGCTAGAACCTCACGGGCTTTGGATGCGTCACCAAGCAGTAGGTCTACCTCTGCAGGACGATAGAACTGTGGGTTAATAGTTACCACTGTGTTGTCATTTTCATCTATGGCAATCTCATCTAGGCCGACATCACCTACCCACCTGATTCGCATATCTACTGCAGCAAAACACTTTTCAACAAGCTCACGCACAGAATGTAGTTCACCTGTGGCAAGTACATAGTCATCGCCTTTGGGCTGCTGCATCATAAGGTACATACCTTCAACGTAATCTTCAGCATGTCCCCAGTCCCGCTCTGCATCTAGATTGCCTAGCTCTATGTGCGACAAGTTGCCACGTGCAATATCGGCTACACCCTGCACAATCTTCTGTGTAACAAACTCTTTACCCCTCCAGGGAGACTCGTGATTAAATAGAATACCGTTGGAAGCGTGCATATTGTACGCCTCACGATAGTTCTTTACTGTCCAAAATGCAAACTGCTTAGATACACCATATGGACTGCGTGGATAGAAGGGTGTAGTCTCAGATTGGGGTGTTTCTAAAACCTTCCCATATAGCTCTGAGGTGGACGCTTGATAAAATTTGGTGTGTTCAGTCAAACCAAGTGTACGAATGCACTCTAAGAGCCTTAAAACCCCCATAGCGTCCACGTTAGCAGTGTATTCTGGGACATCAAACGAGACACGCACGTGAGACTGGGCTGCAAGGTTGTAAACTTCGTCAAATAAGTGGGTATCAAATAGCTGCATAAGGCTACCTGTATCGGTCAAATCACCGTAGTGTAGGTGAAAGTTAGGCCGACCAATCAGATGGGCAATGCGCTTAGATGGCTCCGAAGATACACGCCGCTGCAGGCCATGTACAATGTATCCCTTGTCAAGCAGAAGCTCCGCAAGATAGCCACCGTCCTGTCCTGTTACGCCAGTAACAAGTGCAGTTCTTTCTGCAAACTTACTCATCGGGGGTAGCTTCATCTTCTTCGTCCTCAAAGTCTTCAGGCCATGTAGACATAAACAGTTCGTACATTTTTTCTTTGCCTATAATTTTCATTGATGCACATATCTTACCCTCAAGACCTGCTACGTCCTGTGGTCCTTCGTCCTCTGCATTATTACCACGTACACGGGATAGCAACTCAAGAGCTTTGAGTGCGGTCTGACCATTACCGTTTGCCTTGGCCTGCTCGTATTGTTTCTCAAGCTCTGATATTACATCTACATCTGTGCTGTATTCTTCTTCAAGCTCTTCTAGTCTGCGCTGTATAGCAGGCTCTTGTAGCAGTCTATAGCCCTGGTTATGAGCAGACTTCTCACTATAGCCAGCAGAGATAGCAGATTGTGTAGCATTCTTGTTTATAAGATATGCTTGACAAAACTTTTCTTGACGCTCTTTAAGCTGCCCCGTCATTCATAAAATCCTCAAAGGTTTTGAATTTAGTATTGTAGTATGATTGCTTAAATACTTGTGCTGCCAGTGTAGCTTCTCCGTGGAATGTAAAGTTTATACCACAATCTTTTTGCTCGAATAATTTTTCTAGGTCTTGTGCTAAAGCAAGAAGCTCTCCTGTTGTCCAGAAGTATTCGCCGCCTGTTTCAACCTTCATAAACTTTGATTGCTCCATTTCGTCTTTGGCATCTTTATCAACTGACTCTTCTGACACACTGCAATCAAACCCAAACAGGTGGATGTTTCTATACCCAAGAGTTTCTAGCAGGCCAACTGTTCTGGTTGCTGAAGCTGTGCCACCAGTAATTAGCAGTGAACCTTCTTTGATTCCCAAGTCTGGGTGCAGTTCAAATTTATTTTTTACCTCTGGGTTTTGCAATGCACCTGTAAATGCGTGGAATCCACGGACATTTTTAGTCTTGGACATAATATAATCAACAGCAGATATGTCTGTCATGCTGGCAACCACAAACATGGTGTCTGGGTCTACAGTTTTAAACAAGTCTTTACGCTTAATACCATGCGTGCTTACACCATCTACAGGGCGTGGGTCTAGAATAACGCAAGCATATGGCTTGATTCCTTGCTCTAATAAACGGGGGTACGAATGCTTGACACACCATATTTTTGCGTTATGTTTTTCTTGAACCTCACGAACTTTGTCAAAGTCTATCGTGCCGCCCGAAACAACTATTGCATGTTCGTCTGTTGTTTTATAGTGTTGAATCCAATCATAGTCTTCAATCTTTTTTAAATTATATTTTACATTATTGTGTATGTCATCTGCTGGCATAGAGTCTTTAGGCTTTACAATGATAGGGACACGAAGCATTTCTTTTGGTAGAGGTTTTTCTTTTTTAGAAATGGTTACACCAAGGTGTACTGTACCGCCGAAAGCAGTCGGGTCATCAGATGGTAATATGTATTTATGCTTTGAGTTTTTTTCAATCTCTTCGAATGTTCTGATAATACCATTATACTCAGGATTGTCCAAGAACTCTTTGTCTTGATGTGAGTAGTAGTCATCGAATACAACAACAGGCACATCCTTTAAGAATGTGTAGTCGCTTTTAACTGTGTCATATGAATGACCGCCATCAATATATGCTAGGTCTACATCGTCAAAGCGCTTGCCATTCATTGTTTCTTTTGTATTACCGCAATGCAATCTGTGAGTAAAGTTTTTACCTTTCTCTTTCATCTTTACAGTAAACTCTGCAAGCCTGCGACCCACTGCTTCGGTAGTGTTATGAGCTTTGATGTTTAGTTCTAGCTTGTCTGTTTCTTCTGTTGCTTCCTCAAACAAATCAAAACCACGATAGTGTACAGTGTCTACATTTTCAAAGGCAGCAAGAGCCATTTCAATAGCACGCCCACCATTCCATGTGCCTGTCTCTACAATTGTAAATGTCTCACGACCCTTTGAGTAGAAGCGAACTATATCGGCAAGTTGCTTATAACGCTTTGGTCCAATAACATCGGGAGATACTTCTTGTTTTTTCTGCCATTTGCGGTTGCCTTTATTGTGTGTGAAGTGTTCGTTCAACATACAGTTTTCAAACACCTCTAGGCCACGCACGCCTTCTGATAGGTTGCGTACACGTGCGCCATGAGCTTCGTATATTTTTAGTAGGCGTGTGTATATAAACGAATCAGTCCACTCACGATAGCCAAACACTTCGTCAGTATCATATGCACCACGCATGTCTACAATATGTGAACAAGCATTGTGATATGCCATGTTCCAAGCGGTGAAGCCTGTCTCGCTGTAGTCAATGTCAATGCGACCAAGGTGTACCATGTCCACCTCGTCAAGCATAATCTTGGCTGCGTCCTCTGCGGTGAATCTTTTCTTTGTGATGGTGTCGGCATCAAGCCATGCCAGCCAGCCCTTATATTCTTCATCCAAAAGCTCAAAGGCTAGGTCGGTATATGCGTATACTTTATTACAAAAGCGAATAGCATCCATTCTGTAATTATATGGTGCTTCTGCAAAGCGGCCATTCTTATCTGCGTTACGCTCGATAAAATCGTTACGTGCTTGTATATCCTCGATGTGTCGATAGGTAATAAAGCTTACCTGTGGCAGATTATCTGTTTTGCCTTTGTATCCCTCTAGGTATACGTACAGTTTAAAATCTGTTGGCTTCCATTTATTAGCAACAGACTCCAACATTGGCAGTCCGTAATCTTTTTCAAATTGTTTTGGAAAGCTGGTTACAAAAGTATACATTACATGTTCTCCAGTATAAGCTGTGTTGTTATTTCTTTTTCGGCGGCTTGCCACTCTTCTGCATACGCCTCGTCAATAGGCCGCTTCGGTTGCCATCCCTTAAACCACGGACCGCCCGTTGTAAAGTGAGCATTCTTCGCCTCAATATGTTCGCTTGAATGTCCGTCAAGCCAGTTCCATTCTTCATGTATATCTCCAATCTCTCATCGTCAAGCCACCCAAAAGAGTGCAGCCAAGAACCTGATTGCAGGTTTACTGCATCAACGGTAAGCTTTTTGTTGCTGGGGTGGGAGCAGTTGAATAACATAAAGCTAGACCAGTTCTTTCTGCGATAGCGGGTTTGGGCAACCCCATCCATCTTTGCTCCTTCGGGTGGCTCATATTTGTGCTTGACACATTGAACAGCAAACTCTGTTCTCTTGCCATACACACCGAATATGCCCTCGATGTCACCACGCACAAACATATCGGCATCCATAAACAATGCCAACCCTTGATACTGGTTCAATGCGGGAACAAGGAAACGAGTAAACGTAAAGTCTGTGCTGAATGGTTTGTTGTCGAAGACATCATAGCGTTGCTTCGGGTCGTGTTCAAACACACGTGAAGCCCTGCGATACAGGCCAATGCGGCGAAGCTCTGGCTCAAGCAGGGGGATAATGTCATATGTTTTGTTGTATTTGCGGATGGAGTGTTCCAGAACCTCATAGGCTCGATGGTCACGCTCGTCATATCCTACATAAATAACTGGTCTTCTTTTCATAACTGCTCCAACATAAGGGTGCGGTGGACAGGAGAGAGAAAGGACTGAAGAACTCTGCCCACCGCTTGTCTTATATTATATGAAAATTATGCAGCTAAGTCAAGGACTTTTTTATAGTCCTCTAGTTGTGTTTGATTTAGATACCAACAAGAGTGTCTAAACCTGCCATCATTGTTGCCAAAATTTGAGTCCTTGTACAGTGTGTCTGCTTGTACTGCGCCACGGCATTCATACTTGCCATCTGACCCTACCATCAACATGAACACATCTATATTTTTATTCTTGTGGTTTGAGACAAGACAGCCGCTTTGCCACTTTGTTGTCTTAACATCAATACGAAAACCATTATGCTTTATGTCTCCCATTTCTAGACCAGACTTAACTCCCTTTGTGCCAAGAGTAAACAAATCTGCAGGATAAGCATTGAGAAGTTTACAGGCAGCAATTTCTGATTCCGCACCCATAATATCTGGCTCTAGCTTAGACATATTTTTAGCATATAGATATTCATTTACGCCGTTACTTCTATTGCTGGCATATCTGGTTTTTGCCACAAAGAGGGCAATCTTCTTTTCTAGCTCGTTCAAAACAATTTCTGTCATGTTATCTCCGTTCAATGTCTTCTTCATCTAAGATGTCGCCCATCCATACCTCGATTATCTTGGCATCTTCGTCACCAACATTACCAACATGATGCCACATCTTTTTTGGTATCGAAAGCTTGTCACCCTCGTGGAACACAAGGCTGCGTTCTAACGCATGGTCTGTCTGCAGAACAACATTGATACTGCCTGACACTACAAGCCACTCTTCTTCCCTGTGCTGGTGACGTTGATTGGATAGGAATTTTCCTGGTTTTATGGTAAGTTCTTTTACCAGATAGCCGTTGCCTTCTAACAGGACTGTATAATATCCCCAGTCTCTATCAACCCTCATAGTGTCAACTCCGCATTGAGTTCGGCAAAGCCGCCAATGTGTGTGCCATTAATCATAATCTGTGGCACTGTCTTTTTGTGCGGAAACAGTCGGGCAAACTCTGACACATCTATATCAGTTCCTATCTCGTAGTAGGTGTAAGGAAGACCACGTTTCTCACACAAAGCCTTTGCTTTGTCGCAGAAGCTGCAGCCTTCCTGTCCATATATTTCAATCTTGTCTGCCATTATGCCGCAGTCAAGTCAACAACTTCGCAGCTATCGCCAGAGCAAGCCAGCGTCTGTGTTCCTGCGGTGTTGTCTTCCTTCTCGTAATCAGAAAGCTTTGACCAGTCGATTGACTTAGGCATAGCCTTCAGTGCATCAGTGTATATCTTCTTGTCACAGTCCTGATAGGGTGCTTGTGCATAGGTGTGGTCGCTGTGCGGCAAGAAGGATACGCCAGAGCAGATGTCAAAGTTGTCATACACCCATGCGCCTACCTTGAGCCATTCTTCGTCACGCACTGTGATGGTTACTGATGGCTTGTGTTCGCACCACTCAAGGGCATACATCTTCCACAACTCAAGCTGCTCAATGGCAGACATATCATTGCGTGTAACTGCACCAGCAGGTGACTTGACAGGGAAGCTAAACACTGTCGTGCTTTCAGGCTTCATCACACAGGCTTCTGATGGGATGCCTGCGTCCTGCATGAACTGTGTCAGCGGGTCTTTGTTATCACCTCGTACAGTGCGGATATAATACTCGCTATGACGAGCGTGAATGCCAGAGGCAGAATCAACAAGCTGCGATACAGTACCCGAAGGTTTGACACAAGTGATGGCCGCAGATGCACTAATTCCAAGTTGCTGTGCAACATCGTTGTTTGTTTGTACAGCAGTGTCACGAAGCTTGTTAAGAAGCTTTGCAGTCGGTTTGTTAGTAATTTCATTGTCCATAATACCTGTCAGGCTTACACCCAACAGCCTTTCTTCTTCAGTGTTACGCCGCCACACAGGCCGCAGATACGGCATGTTGGTGTACGTAGATTGAATTGTACCCAAGATTGTAGCAAGCTTTACCTTACGTGTCAAGGATTTTTCTGAGTCGGTTGGTCGAATCACAACCTCTGTCAGGTTACAGAACTGGTAAGGCCGCAGGATAATCTCACTGCAGGGGTTTGTTCCCCAGTCCTTACCAATCTCACGGCGACCATTACGTGCTACGTGTTTGTCTGCTGCGTCACGGCTGAAGATACCACGCTCACCAGACTTAGACTCGACCAGGGCTGTCCACTCACGCAGGAATGTTTCCATGTCGGGCTTTTCAGTGTAGGCAACAGAGTTGTTAGCCAAGGCACGCTGCCCCTCGTTCTCCCACCACTGACCAGACTTGGCGTGGCGCATACGGTCATCCGACAGGTTGGACAGGCTAATCATTGCGCTGCGGCGTACACCGCCTACAACCACAACCTCGCCAATCTTGCACATGATGTCGTGGCACTCAACGCTGTTGAGCTTACGTCCTGCTGCACCCTTAAACTTACCAACGACAAACTTAAACAGGTCATTGAGAGGCTCTGGTCCAGAGGCACGACCACCAAATGTCTTGAGGCGTGCGCCAGCTGGACGAATCTTAGACAAGTCCCATGACGGGATGTCACCTACATAGAGCAGAGAGATAAGCTTACGTAAGCCCTTTGCCCAACCTTCCTTGCTGTCCTGCACCACGATAATATCTTCTACCTCTGCAAGGTCTTCGGGTACTTGTGGCAGCTTCTGGATTGCCTGACGCTCAACAGAGAAGCCGACACCTGTGCCACACAGCAAGATAAACATTGCTTCGTCAAAGGCACGGGGGTGGTCAACAGGCAGATAGCTGCAGTTGTATACGCATGTGTTGTCACGGTCAGCTGCTTGGCCTGCGGTCATCAAGGCACGCATGGAAGGCATAACCTCTAGGTTCAGGATGGCTTCCTCAATCTCGTCTGTTGTTTTACTGTCAAGCCCAGAGGGACGCACGATGTTGTCTATGAATCTACCTACTGTCTCAGGCCATGTCTCTCTTCGGTTCTCGTCTTCCAACCATCTGGCATATCGTGATGTGGCGATGAAGGTTTGATAGTCGGTGGGTAGGTGGTTAGTCATAGTCATATTGCTTGTCATCGGTGCGTAGCTCCTCTCCTGTTAGTGCTTTCCAGCTGTGTTTAAATTCAAATCTTGCGGCTTCCTGACTAATCATATCTGCAATCTCACGTGTCTCCCTCTGAGCCGTATCGTGTAGGCGTTGATTGACCACACGAGCAAAGGCATACAGAGAACCAGACCAATACCATTCTGTGTACATGTTCTGCGGCAACACCATACGTGCAAGCTCTGGTGCTACGCCATCTTTCAGCATGTTGTCGTATGTTTCCAAAGCCTCTTGCATGAAGGGGCGTATGTCAAACGGAACTTTAACGTCTGCACTGCCCTGCTTTACATTGTCTGCACGCTTCCGCCACATCTTGGGTGTGTAGAATTTAGGTTCATAGTCCACATAGCGGCGGCTGACTTCATTCCAAGCCAACCCCACTTGGTGTTTGACTAGCTGTCGTGCTACAAATAGGGGTGCTTCAATACGAAACTGCAAGAAGCAATGTGAGAACGGCGACCAGTGTGCGTGTTCAGCTAAGTAGTTGATAAGCTTCTGGTCTTTCTCTGGTAGGTCGAGATGGTTGCCCACCTTGACACGCTCTGATTCCTTGTTGAAGGAAACACGGGCAGCGTTTACCACAGTAAGGTCGCTACCCATAAAATCAATCAATGATACTTTCATTAGTCGAAGACTCCAATTATACTACACTTGTTCCAGCGAGGCAATAAGCCTATCCAAATACCACTGACATTTTTTCAAATCTTCCACAGGCTTGCCCTTGTATTGGTAGCGCCACATGTATTTCATGCAGTTGCCTTCAGGTAGCCACGGTATTCTTCGGGTGACATGCTTGCCTCAATGGCCTGGATTGCCTCCACACCCTTGCGGTTGTAATGTGCGGGGCTGTTTACTGGGTCATCGCTTGGTTCTTCAAAGTGGTTGAACTTAGTGTCCAAGGATTGCGTTGATTCGTTTTCTGACATACTCAATTTCTCCTGTGTGCAACACCTTATAGGCGAAGTCTCTCATGTAGTTCGGGTCAACACCTGCATTGGTACAGACTTCTTCAAAGTCCTGTGCCGTAGTTCCTATTGAAGCAAAGAACCACGCCGTTGCCCTGTCCCTTTCAATGCGTGCTTCTGATGGCTCACCCTTGTATGGTTGCTTGGTCGCATCGAGTAGTGCCTGAAGTATGACACATAGAAACAGCGTCTGTTCAGGCGATGATGGGTCTGGTCTAAACTCGTCCAGATGAATTGTTATTTTACTATTTGACATCTGCTTTGTCAAGCCATTCTTGCGGAATGCCCTCATTTAATTTACAGAACTGGTAGCCATACTTGTTGCACCAGTCTGCGTAGGTCATCTTGCCGCCCTTGTATAGCTTGCGGTATGGATTATCAAACACAAAGCGTATGTCTATGTCTGGGTATTGGCTCTTGATGAACAGGTGTTTCTTCCTGTCCTCTGCATGAACCTACCCTTTACTTCTAGCACGACACCGTTGGGTAGGAAGAAGTCTGGGGTGTACTTCTTATCCTCACGCCACTCATACGGTAGCGTATCCCTCTCGTACTCGAAGGCTATCTTTAGTTTGTGAAGCTGCTGCGCTGCCTCGTATTCTGAATTGGATTTGTATTCGTGTTTATATTTTTTTCTTTTCATAACTCCAGTTCTTCGACATTCGGTGTCTTGGCTACCTGCGTCAGATACCTCACGCCGTTAGAATATTTGAATGCACGAAGACCAGCACCACCATTGGCATCAGCCCAGCATTTCTTTTTGTACGGACAGAACACACAGCCAATCGCCAGCTTGCGGTTGCCTGACTCCCCGTCCTTCGTATCGTTGTAGCAACGGGCAGGCGGCTGCTCACTTGTGACCATGCCCTTGAGGTGACGGACACGAGCAGGAGCATCAATCATCTCAAGCTCATGCACACGGGTCACTGCAAGCTCACCACTGTTCTTGTCAATGGCAAGGAACGCTGCCTCATTGCGGTTGTTCTTGGTTGCGTATGCACTAATCTGTGCAATGTACCCAAACGGGTCATCGTCTGACAGCCTGTTGTCCTTGAACTTCTTGAAGCCAAAGGCAGACGCAGACTTGATGTCCGTAAGCACACCATCAATCACGCAGTCCTGATGTCCGACCACGCCCTCTACCTCTACAGTATCCTGCGCCTCTTCGACTGTATGCCCAGACACTTTGGTCAGGCAAATCAGGAGAGCCTCAAGCACATGACCCATCAGGAACTTAATACGGGTCTGTCCACTAAGAGGCTCTCCTTCTTCTCCCTGTACTCCGTACCAGATTTGACGGTCTGGCTTTCCGATTTGAGAAAGTCGTAGGTTAGATGCACCTGTACGCTCTCCCTCACGAAGCACAGTTTCAGCAGCCTCTCGCACCAAGCTGCCGACTTCATCCAGCGCTTCTTGCACTGATGGCTGTGAGACATCGACACCCTGTTCAAGTGTCGTGTATATATCCTGTACGAGTGTGTCGAGTGTCTTAGTCATGGTTATCCTTTCGGTTGGTGAACACGGCAGGACTTGAACCTGCAACCTGCAGATTAGAAGTCTGCTGCTCTATCCAGTTGAGCTACGTGTCCTAGCTCTTGCGCTTTGTACGTTTACGGATGCGTTCTACTTTGTGTGCAATGTACTCTTCCTCGTCTGCGAAGAAGTTGTGCAAGCCTTTAAGTAGCCGCAATTGCAGGGCTTTTAGATACTTGCCACGAGGCATAGCCCACCCGACAAAGAAGCCTGCGATTAGAAAATAAAATAATACCAATTGTACTGGTAGGTCTGTCATGTCAATCTCCTATGTAAGTGATAGCGTTCCCACCCTCGCAGCTATCTCCAGCGACCAAATCAAAATGTCGCCCCCGTGCATATCAACTACCTAGAACGGAACTTCGTCATTCAGTTCTTCATTAGCTGACGGTGCTTCTGTTGCAGTAAAGCCATCTTCGACATCGAAGTCTTCCCCTGCTTTGTACTCAACCAAGTCAACGACTTGAACTTTCTTGAGCAATGGCGAGACACCTGACTTGCCATTCATTTCCCACGCAAACGGTGTGTACATTACATTCACAACGCTTCCGTTACCGATAAGGCCAGTGAACGGTTGCTTCTGTGCATCCACAACTGAAGGCGCTTCATTCTGCGTACCATCACGGCGTGCTACACGCTGACGGATGTGAACGAAGTCACCACGCTCGTCATCTTTGTTCTTAATCGGAACACCATCCGCTTCGAATGCTGCACGATTGTTGTCATCAACAAGAATGTCGATTGCCCACTCAGGTTCATAAGTGGTGTTTGGTTGTTGTACTGATGCCCAATAGGCTTTACCTTTTACTACGGTCATTTCGTTTTACCTTTCGTTTTGGTTGTCATGTCGTGGCGGTATTGCCAACGACCACTATATAGTGCCACATCTGGAATCAAATGTCAACACTTTTTTTTCTAGTGGGTTTCTGCCCACGTATTCCCGACCTTGTATTCACTGTCGAGAGGGCAACGAACCTTGAGAGATTGCTCTGTCAGTTTCATTGCCAGCTTTGTAACCTCGCCAAGTTCTTCAGCGTGGTCTTTGCGAACCTCGAATTGGTACTCATCGTGAATACTCGCAACGAGTTTGAAGTCAAGGTTACGCTTGGTTGCCTGTATGATAATGTGCTTGAGCCATTCCTTACAGACGATTGCACCTGCCCCCTGGAGTAGGGAGTTGAGTGCTGCATGTGCAGAGCGTATCTGCAACACACGTCCATCAATACCTAGCACATAGCCACGTGATGCAAGCTTGTCTACCTTGCTACGTAGCGCCTTGAGTGCAGGCATGTTGGATAAAAACTTATCAATTAATTTCTTACCATCTTTAGCTGTACCATCTACAATCTTACCAATCTTAGCCGCACCTGCACCATACAGGAAGGCATAGATGAATGTCTTGGCGTTGTCTCGTGTTGGTAATCCTGCTGCTTTTTGGTTTGCAGTATGCACATCACCTTCAACAACCTCACGTGTGAAGTCCCTGTCGTTCATGTAATGTGCCAGCATACGAAGCTCTAGCGATGACGCATCACAGCCCACAAGTACACTATTGCTCCCACTATTGTCAGCGGTTCTAGTAGTCCAAACATCTCTACATTCCTTTCCATACGGTGAGTAGACAGCAGGTATCTGCGCCATGTTGGGCGAGGTGTGTGTCATGCGACCAGTGATTGTACCCAGTGTCCACACTTTACCATGTACACGTCCGTCATCACCGACTGCTTCTATCCAAGATTTAATTTGTGAGACACGTTTCTCCAAGAGAAGAAAGCGTGCGACCATCTGTGCCTCTGGTATGTCAACCTTTGACAGCACATCCTCTGACACAATGGCCTGACCTTTCTCTGTGTAGGCATGAGGCTTCCAGCCCAACTCCGACAGACGCTCCGCAATCTGCTTGCGTGATGCAGGGTTGAACACAGTCACCTTGTCCTTCAATCGCTTGCCAGTCTTTTCGGATATACGAACCTCAACAATCGGCGGGAACTTATGCTGTAGCTGCTCCTTGATTTGTGATGCTTCGTCTGACAGCCTAGCCATCAGCTGCATAGCAGCAGGCACATTGAGTGCAAAGCCGTTACGCTCTTGCTGGTCTACGATTGCACGCACCTGATGCTCAAGGCGTATGCTGCGTGGTGAGAACCGCTTCATCTCTGGCACGAGGATGTTATACACACGCTCCGTAATCTCTACATCACGTATACAATACTTCAACATCTCGTCCGAATACTCTGACCAATCGTCAAACTCTATCTTATTATACCCCAGAGACTTGCCCCATGCTTCAAGCGAGTGACCGCCTTCACGCACAGGGTTAGCCATCTGCGACAGGATAAGCGTATCACGTATCTTGTCTAGGGGTATGTTGATATTGAGCAGACGTTTCAGAACGGGAGCATCAAAAGACACACCATTATGAAACACCAGAATGTCGGCTGCTTCAAGCAGTTGCTTGCAGTTCTCAATAGTTCGTGGCGTAAACGTATAGGTTCTCTTTTCATCTAAGTCTCGTGCTACTACGCAGTAGATTTCTTTGGCATCAAGGCCATCTGTTTCAATGTCTACTGCTAATCTCTTCATAGTTCAATCAACTCTGCTTTCTCATATGGTATGTGGAAGAAGTGTTCACCCTTCACAATGTTACGTCCCTGTGCCTCACGCACCTCTGACTCTGCAACTACGTTGTCCTTGATGCGCCATGCTGCCTTGCGGTCAGAGCGTAGGATGTAGAAGTTGAAGAAGCCATCGGCATCAGACACTTTGTTAATCAGCTTGTGCTTACGATACGGAATGCGTATCTCTTTCCAGCTGGGATTCCAGTCACCCTTCCACCCATACTTGATTTCCACTTCGCTGAAGTATGTATTATCGCCTTTCTTTGACTTAATGTCAACAGAAAAATCTTCTTTGCTGTCAAGAATCTCGTGACCATTACGTTGTAGGTAATCCATCACGATGTCCTTCGCTGGTGCGTCCGATGTCTCGTAACGCTGGCGGCTGAACGGGATGTTCACTGCGCCTTGTATTGGTTTGAGTTTCATAGGTAGTCTCCTGCTTCTACTGTGTCAAAGTCTTCGGCGTTAGGGTCATCAATCTCCTGCATACGACCAGTCTCACGGTCATACAACAGGTAGGTAGCGATGCCTGTCTCACCTGCATAGCGGTTCTTGAGGACACGGATGGTCGTGGTGTTCGCAACCACAGGGTCGGATGCCTGCTGGTCACGCTCCATTGCAATCACTGCGTCACTGATTTGTGCGATGCTGTGTGAGCCACGTAGCATGGACAGACTAATCTGCACACCCTGCTCCTGTCCCTTGTCACCTGATGCACGGCGCAAGTGTGACACCAGAAGCATACAGCACTGTGTCTCCTCGACCAGTGAGCGTAGCTGCGTCATCATCTTGTCAATGTTGCGGCGCTCGTCTTCACCTTCCAAGCCCGATACAAGTATCGAGAGGTGGTCGATGATGATGTAGCGACAGTCAAGTGCCTTGACCATGTAGCGTACACGTGCCAGGATTTCGTCTGTCTGTATCGAACCGAAGTGGTCGAAGGCAAACACACGCCCCGTGCCTACGGTGGCTTGCTCGTATTGTGTCAGCTGTTCCTGCGGAACTTGCTCACGAATCTCCTTGATGTAGAGTCGCTTGCTTGCCTCGACAGACATCAGATGGAAGATGGTCTGCTTGACGTTCTCCTCAAGCTGATGATGCCGATGTTGCTGTCGGTGTTGTTGAGTAGATGATGCTCAAGCTCACGCATGATGCTGGACTTACCTGCACCAGTGCCTGCTGTGAACGTGATAAGCTCACCAGTACGCATACCATAGAGCAACTCGTTCATGCCCTTGTATGGGTAGTCAACGGACTGTCTGTCCTCGTCATCATACAAGCCCTCGAAGTCCTTGAGGTTTACGATACCTGCAGGTGTGTAAGGCGCTGCGTCCCACCACCGCTTGATAAACTCTTCGGTCTTGCCGTGCTTGAGATACTCGTTGGCATCCTTTGCCTTCAGCTTGACGATGCGACACTTGTTAGGCTCGAAGATGGACGCAACCTTTGCGGCTGCTGCGTTGCCATGCTCGTCATTGTCGAAGCACACAACGATGTTGTCGAACTTGTTGAGCACTCGAACTGTGCCTTCACGTCCTTGACTGCAGACTGTGCGCCGTTACGGACGGACACGACAGGCCACTTGCAACCCATCATCTGATAGGCAGACACTGCGTCCAACTCACCTTCGGTGATTGTGATATACTTGCCGCCATCACGAAACTGGTTCTGTCCAAACAGCCCTGCCTGTGGCAGTCGGCCTTCGGCGTGGAAGTCTTTGGTCTTGACATGACGAACCTTGTTCGCCACGTGCTGCCCATTCACATCGTAGTATGGGTATATCTGCTTGTCACCTGCGACAGTGATGCCGTATGCCTTCGCTGCTTCGAGCGAGATGCCACGGTCTTCGATGGCAGAGAACTGCCCCTGACTCAATGGTGTATTCATTGTATGAACCTTTCGTTCTGTGACGCTGACAAGATTGTCAGAGCCTTCTGCTGCCGTGTATGTCTCACACACAAAGCAATAGCGTGACCCGTTGTCATATAGCACATTGCCATCGGACGAACCACACTTGCCGCACTCACCACGGCTGACTACATTTGCTCTTTCAGTGTTCATCTATTTGCCTTCCTCTACGTAGTAGATACCAAACTCTTTGCCCTTGTCATACAAGTATAACTTGTCGTTCAACAGTTCTGTCGTGAAGCCCATGCCTGTGGCAAGTAATTCACGATGGCGAAAGAACTCTTCTTTGTCTTTCACATCTTCCATGAAGGCTGCACCGCAGCCCTGTGTTTTATACATCATCCGATACATTCTGAACCTCTCTCATTGCTTCGGCCATTGTAGGTTTGCGGCTGCTTTTGTTCTGAAATCTGATAGCCTTGCGCCGCACTGCTTTCAGTTCTTGCTTGGGTGTTTGCTTTGGTTTTTTCATTGGTCGTCCTTCCGTGTCAATTCCATTGGGTGAAATCTACTCCATGCTCTCGCAAATGTCAAGCGCTTTTTTTCATGCCACTCTGGTGTCTGCCGTTTCTCTTGCTTGCGGCGGCGAACCAAGTTGCGATGTCGCTTCAGTTGTTTCTCATTCATTGTGCTTCTCCATTGTGTAGGTACGCTAGGGTAAGGTAGGTGTCATCCTCTGCCTTCCACGGCTGATGTCCATAGGTGTAGCCCATACCCATCTTACGTTGGATACGCTCAAGCCAGTCATAGGCATCGCCTTCGTCATGGAAGAGCCGACCATGAAAGTCCTGCATCTTCTTGAGTTTGCGTATCGGCACTGCCTTCACTGGTCAAACTCCATGTCGGCTGCGTCCATTGCAAAGTCCACGCTGTCTGAGTATATCTCAGCGGCTTCCTCTCGTGCCAATCGCTTGGCTTCCTTCTGGCTGTAGCTTCTTCAATGTATTGGTGATACAACTCTCGAAAGAGTTGCTTGCGGTCTTTTTCCCATAGGTTGTTAGTGTAATGTGACATCGCTAAAAGTTTTCTCCATCATTGCTATCTCTACTTCCTCTTCGGGAAGTGTTCCGTTTAGTATAAAGCAATCTCTTCCTGCGTCAAGTCAGGGAAGGCACGGTCAATCGACCACCCGTCCTGCCATCTGCGTATCTGTGCATAGGTCAGGGGTAAGTCCATCTCGTGCATGTTGCCAGAGTATATCGAGCGTCTAATTAGTTTCATTGTTTTTCCACCTCGCTTCGCCTGTCAACAAGAAAGCATTGCCAAAGAACGACAGTGCCATAGGCCACGTGTCATCCTCGTTATACATAACGAACACTTCCTCGTTGATAGGTTTGTTCATGTCTTGTTTCTTTTCAATCACAAGCTGTCGGCCATCTTCAAGCTGCACCATGCGGCAATCGCCACCGATGAAGCCTTCGGCCACCTCACGTGTGGGTGACTCACGCTTGTCTGAGCAGTGAACAAGAACGGCTTTTGATTTATCAATCATTAGGCCACCAATCTGGTGTCGGCACACCCTTCTCCCACTTGGCAAAGCGTTGCTTGTCATTGATGTAGTAGGTGCGGTATGCAGTCACTGCGTCCTCGTCTTTGTATTCGTCAGGCATAGCCTGTGCAAAGTCCGTCATGCTTGTGTCGCTGACGATAGGTTCAGGTGGCCGCATGAGCCTGATGCTGTGGTCAGCGTATGACTTGTGCATTTTGCCGAAGCGCCACCAATAGTTGAAGGCCAGCCGCACAAAGTGATGGTAAGCCCAGCGATAGTTGCCGCCAGTCTCACGCACCCACTTCGAGCAAGGGTGGTTCAGGTGTGCCACCTTATACATCCCGTCCCTGGCTACGCCATGTGCATGGTGTGCCGTGGTCAGCATCTGTGCCAACTCAAGCACCATCTTAGGCACATGCTTGTCGCAATACATGTCGGCTGCTTCGATAGCATCTTCGTGTAATACAAATATATTCATCAGTCCCACCTGTAAAAAATATGGCTGTCAATCTTGACAATCTTCGTGTGGTGTGCTGCCCATGTGGGGAACACATAGTCGGCGTGGTAGTGTGTAGCACCTTCGAGGAACGTGCCTGTCCACCCTTCCAGCACCATCGCTGCAACCTCTTGCGATTGCGTGAAGGCTTTGCTGTTGCGTGGTGTATCACCTAGCCCGTCACAATACCAGCTGAAATGGCAGCGGTCTTTGACAGGATAGCGGATGCCATCTTTGGTCATGTAATGTTTACCTTGAGTGACCACTTCACATACTGTGTTCGGGAAGCGTTCATCTTCGACACGATTCATCACGACCTGCCCGACTGCAATCTGTCCAATGACAGACTCGTTGCGTGCTTCGTGATAGATGTTGATTGCCATGCACATCAGTGCATTAGCGAAGAATGTTTCAATCATTCCAAATCCTTTCGTGTTCCCACTCACGGCCAAGCCTATCGTCCTTGTGTGAACGTATGTGCTTCACCTTCTCGTAAGTGTATGATTTGTCACCAGTTTTTACTTTCCGCCACGGGCTGAGAATGTTGTCCTCATACCACGGGCGGAACATTTTCGTGTGTTTATTCGGCACGATGTTTTCCTTTTCGTTTATAGCTGCCCTTGCCTTTCTTGGCAGGGATTACTTGGGGTTTGTTCTGTCCTTCGGACAGGGATTTTGCTGCCTTATTCCTTTTCAGGAACTTCGGTATGTTCACTATTGTTGTCATCGTTGTTCACCACTAGTTGTAGGGTTGGCTTCGGCGGCTCTGGTTTTTGCACCATGTCAATCACATTGATTGTATCAGGCATGAACTCAACATCCAATACCTGTTCGTCCACCTGCAAGTCACGCACCATAACATACTCAAGCCACTCGATAGGCATAGGCTTCTCGCCTAGCATGAGCCACCACGGCTGCTGTCCTGCATCTTCAACGTCTGTGTCAATCACAAACGAAACTTCATATCTAGCCATAGGCTATCCTTTCAAAAAATTATACACGTTGATTGTTGTGTTAAGCCACACGCCAATCAGGATTCCGATTTCAATATACGATATTGATAGGGGTATGTCAAGCATCTTTTATCCACTTTCTCCAAATCATTTTCAATGATGTCTTTAGTTTCCTGTCACCATAGGTGCAGCGAATATACTTCAGCTTGCTGCCTGTTATCCAAGACACAAGAACAACGGGCAGGGTGAAGCCACCTTCCCAATGGTATGCCACATAGGGTATGCGATACTTCCTGTAGCCTGTCACCAAGCCAAGCGATACTCTGCCCAGCTTGATGCCAGCGAAGCGGGACACACGATAGAACGAGTTGAGATACCAGCCTTGCTCACGCCAACGTGTTGTGACGATGCGGCAGGGGTGAACCTCATTATACTTGCCCTTCGGGTGATGCTCCGAAGTAAAGAAGTAGTAGCGGTTAGCCATCGGTCTTGATACCCAAAGCCTCAAGGGCTTCAGAGTAGCTGTCAAATGTTCGCACCTCGAAGCGAGGCTCGACAGTCAGCCCTTCGGGACACCACTTTACCATATCTTGTATCTCCGATACAGTCTTACTACTATCTGTAGAGTCACCATCGGGGGTGCAGCCAAGCACAAGGCCACGCCCAGCCAGGGGCTGCGGGTATCCTTCCCACTTGAAGTATCGCTGGTCTTCTACATACAAACCTTCGTCATCTATGTAGAGTGTGTCCTCGTCATCAATGTAGACAGTCGTGAACAGGTCGCAACCCAGTAGGTTGAGATGTCCTGCCAGTCTCCTGAATAGTCCACCACCTCAATGGTTTCGGTGAACGGGTCAATAAGTATTGCTTGCATCATTTAGTTTCTCCTTGATTTCTGCCCAAGTTACTTCGTCTTTATCAGCAAATAGTTTGGGTTTTGTGTCCCAACCTGAGAAGATGAGGGACATTCTTTCGCCTGTCCATACACGTGTCACACGATGCTCACGCTCTGGGTCAGAGTTGAAGATAAGCCGATTGAAGGTCGGCGCAAAGCGTTCCACCTCAGACTTACTAGCCTCACAGGCAAACTCCAGCATACCACCCCACATATTGTGTGGGTAGCCATAGAATATGGTTGAGTTTGAGGGTCTATCTTCCTTGTGCAATTCGTCTGTGTCAATGTGCCAGTCTGTTGCATCGTTTTCTCTATTGCACAGAACCCAATACTCGAAGCCTTCATGCTTGTCGAATATCTGTAGCCACTCAGCGGCGTGTTTGATAAACACCTCAAAGTGATTGATTGGTTCGCCCTTATCATACCACCTATATTTAAGCACTTGTCCATACCAAAGCTGTGGGTTGTTGAAACCTTCCAACAGGTCGCCATCAATAAAGTTATCTACTAGTATCATTTATCAAATCCTCTGATGTCATTTCATTTATCAAAGCCTCTGTTGTCATTTGACACACGAGTGCTGCCGCTTGTTCAAGCGTATAGCCATCATACGATGAGCCTTCGTCAATACGGACGCACCACGACCACCTAGTCATTGAGTGTTCGTCTGTGTCCAGAAATATATTTGGGTATTTCATTCGTCATCGCCTTTCGATAAGCGTTTGTAGTAGCCGACTCCATCATGCACAACATCACATATCCTGAAGTCACCGCCGTTCTCACACTCTGTGTAAGCACCCTGTTCGGCAAGTTCACGAGCGTAATCCCACTCGTCCATACCTGCGGGGATTTCGTCTTCGTCAAACTCAACCTCATAAGCCAAACTCATTTCGGCTAGTGCCGTGTATCTTTTCTTACGCATCTTGTAACTCCTCTGCTTGCTCACGCTTCCAGTCACGCCAGTCGCTCTCGACCCACGGGAAGGCATCAAGCACATGGTCGGGAATGTATGTGGACGGGTCAGCATCGGTGTATGTTTCCCAGCACTGGTCAGTGTGAGACTCGCCATCACCTTCAGTGTGACCGATAAAGCAGCAGCCGCCTTCTTCGTAATACAGGTCGAAGGTGT
>FUIF01003243.1_pt1 | contig 26663 bp, 40 predicted proteins | sample 1003461 | NCBI WGS metagenome assembly FUIF01 (sample SAMEA80401918, study PRJEB19352) | marine metagenome
TGTGGATCTCGTAATCGATGTCTGTGACCTCGTACCACTTTGCCTCTGATCCGGCTTGCATAATCTGTGCAAGACCATCGGCTTTCTTATCGACGTTTGTCTCGAACTCGAATCTGAACCCGCATTCGCAGTACCTCGTCCCACTAGCAACAACAGCTTGGCAGTTGGGACATTCCTTCGTAGGAGCCTCACCACCTTCGCCTGATGCACCTCTGACGGACTGCACTCCGAAATTAGGATCGTCAATCGCGCCGTGACGACGAGTGTTACCACCGAAGTCAAGAACAAGGCATTCAGTTTTGCCGTCTGCAAGCCGGAGACCACGCCCAACCATCTGCGCAAACAGACCTGGGGAAAGTGTCGCCCGGCACAAAGCAATCAAATCTGTCGCTGGCGCATCAAACCCAGTGGTCAGCACCTGACAGTTTACAAGCCATCGCATGCGACCAGTCTTGAAATTCTCAATGATTGATTCTCGGATGATTGGAAGCGTATCGCCGGTCACAAACGCTGCTCTCTCGCCTGTCTTCTTTTCGATGATCGCTGCCAAGTCTTCAGCATGTTTTACGCTGGTGGTGAAGCAGAGACATTTCTTTCGATTGTTCTGATTCGCAACAGCAATGATCTCGTCAGCATTCGCCTCAACAGTTGCCTCGAAAGTGCTCGCAAGCTCAGAGATATTAAAGTCCCATCCTGAACGCCTCACGCTGCTCGTATCAACAGTTGAAACGCTTGCTGTCCGAACAGGCGAGATGTACCCACCTCGAGCAGACGCTGAATGGTTACGTTGTAGCTACACCATCAAACATTTGCTCTGGCCCGACGATTGGCCCACAGTCGAGCCTGTAGGGTGTTGCTGTCAACCCGAGTCGCCTTGCGTTTGGATTGTAAGTTTCAATGTCCTTGAGAAACTTTGCGTACTGTGTATTGTCGGCACTCGAGACTTGATGAGCTTCGTCGATGATCGACAGTTGCCGGGCTCCAAATTCGTGAGCATTGTTGGCAAGTGATTGAATGGTTCCGAAGATAATGTCATTGTCAGTCTGTTTCCTTCCGAGACCTGCACAATAAACACCTGCATCAACGTCAGGGCAAAAGCGATTGAGTGCAGCCAGGTTTTGCTGAACCAATTCTTTTTGACGACAGATGACAAGTGCTTTGTACCCTACGTTGACAATGCCTTTGCAGATGTCAGCAATGATGACTGACTTTCCGGCAGCAGTCGGAGGATGAGAACGGGATGACCTTTCGTCCTGCGAACGTAGTCCCAGAATCCGTTGACTGCGTCTTGCTGATAATCACGCAGTTTGTACTCGTATGGAGGTCTCATGCTTGATCCTTGTGGTTGAAGAGAAGTGCGAGTCAAGGAATTGCACCTTGATGACGAGCAGCGGGAAGGGGCGGGGCCACTGCGTCAGAGCGTCTACGCTCGCAAGTGTGTTATCGCCAAAGACGACATCGATAGAACCAACCATCTTTTTCGATGGTACAATCACCTGTCAAACGCATCTTGCGCTTTGGTTTGCAGGTAGGAACGTCTTTGTTCCTGCTAATACCGCAACCTTCAAAACATCCAAGTGGCGTCTTGAAAACATGCATGCGGCGAAGCTTGATCATTCGCTTGCATTCTTCCTCGCAAGCTTCCTGATCGCTCATTTCAACAGTCTTCGTGACTGTCACCTGACGTTTGACTTCCCTTGTATAGGTCTTGTTTTTCAATGCTGGAGTCCAGTTAAAAAACAAACCCATTGCAAAAACCAAAGCGTACATCCTCGATCCTTCTGAAAAAGTAAACAACATCAGACGCAACGTGCGTCATGAATTTCTAAGAGTCTTTCAGCAACGACTTGTGCCACTTGTGGAACAATGGCGTTGCCTAGGCATCTAAGTCGGTCCACCCGTCTGGGAACCCCATTAGCCACTCGACCCACTGCGGGTTCAGTGTGCCAGTGGCTCTCTTTTCCTTGACCGCTTGACTGAGCATGATTTGCTTCCCCATTGCTACCCTTCGTTGTATTGACGGATCTTCCATACATCCACGATCCCGATTGTCTGTCGCTTGCGGAGTCGGCCATTTCCTGCGTTTTTCTGCGTCTAGCACTTGTGCCGTTAGCGTTGGGGTGACCCGTGTGTATTCCGCTGGGCAGCCGAACTCTTTCGAGTTGTGTGCGGTCGGAGTCGGCCAAGTATCCGATGATGAACACCCGGTCGCGTCTGTGCGGCGCACCCACGGAGCCGCCGATACAACTTCCCATTCCGCATCGTACCCATGCGAGGCAAGCGTTCCGAGAACCTGGTCCATCCCTCTAGTAAACAACGCTGCCACGTTCTCAAGGACAACGTACTTTGGTCCCAAAACGCGAACGATTCGCATGAGTTCGTAAAACAGTCCTGATCTTTCTCCATCTAATCCTGCTCCCTTACCTGCATATGAAATATCCTGACATGGAAATCCACCCATGATCACATCAACTGGTTTTGTGTCCTCGGTAGCCAAGTGCAAACGTCATCATGACGATGCACGTCAGGCCAATGCTTTGCAAGCACCTGCGAAGCATACTTGTCTTGCTCGACCTGCCAAAGCGTTTTAAAGCGACCAGTTGCCTCAAAACCGAGTTCAAAGCCTCCGATGCCACTGAACAAGCTTCCGACAGTCAAGATGTCTGTTTTCTGAGTCGAACAGAATTCGTCGCGAGGTAAATCAGAACTTTCCACGGCACGATCCCTTTCAAGTGACGAATGCACCACTGCAACAGACGAAAAGCAACAGACCTGAGCCTGTTGCCACAAATCAAAATGCAACTGGCCCACTGCCAGCATCACTTTCTACAGCTGGCTCTTGAGTAGCGTTTGCACAAGCGTAGAACTTCTTCAACGCAATCCCAACACCATATCCGTTGTCAGGAGTGTTCTTGAGATCAGCAACGACGACCTTCTGATGGATTTCAGATGTGTCAGTGATTTTTGTGATTCCGCAAGACTCAAGCAGGTTGCGAAATTGTTGATGACCAATCTCAACTGCCTTGGCAGTTGGGTTGACCATGTTGAAGTTCAAAAACACAACACGATTCTGAAACTGACCAGAAACGACTTGAAACTTGACGCGAATGTACTGACCAAGCTTCGGGTCATTCGCTTCTTTTGCTTTATTGGTAAGCAGCAGATCAGTGTCTGTTACTACCATCGTGTACCTTCCAGCAGGCAACTGCTCGTAATCAGGTACGTCTTCTACTTCGTCAGAATTGAAACTGAATTCAGCCATCTTTCTACTCCACGGTTGAGGTTAAAAAACAATCAATTGGATCATTCATGTCAATCTTGTCAGCAAGCTTGATCCTGCGCTTACTGACGTAACTTGGATGTGTATCGCTTTTGAGAATTCGACGACCGCTTGTCGTTGCAATTCCACGCTCGCGACCAAAGCCTTCATCTTTGCTCGAAACAAATGTTTCGATTTCAGCATGCAGAACTTCATCTGCCCACTCGAGAAGTCTACCACAAGCTTTCTTGCTCAACTTTGGTTGGACTCGATCCCAACTTGCACCTGAGACAGATTCAACCTTTTTTGTCTCTTCATGAGCAATCAGGATGACAGTCTTTCCTGCTGAGATGCACAAGTCAAGTTGCTCGAAAAGCTTTCCAATCCTGCGAGCAACTTCGACAGTTCCTTTTCCGAAGTCTTGCTGAAAACCTTCTGCATGCAATGCGTCTTCGACGAACTTTTCAAACCAGTCAATTGAGTCGATGATAACTGTTTTGAATTCAGACTTCGCTGCTTCGTTTGCTGCCTGCAAAACTTCGATTGCAGTGTTGACGACCAGCCTTGCAACGTCCATGTCACCAGATCCGTCTTCGGTTGAGATGACCAAAGCATCTGGGAACTTGGTTGCTGCCCAGGTTGTCTTGCCAACTCCATGAGAACCATACACGCAAATGCGTCTTGGTTTTTGAATTTTGCCACGCTGCACTCTGTCAAGAATGCTCATTGTTGTACCTCCTCGATTTCATTGCCCGTTCAGACAATTCTTGTGGTGAAAAAATTTTGTGGATACCACGCACCTCTTGGATGTTGTATCCATTTCCGTCATCGCAAATGATGAGCAAGTCAATGCTGACTGACTTGTTTTTGATCTCAACGTCTGCAATCGCATTCACTGGTATGAGACCGTGACGATCAAGACCTTTTGTATCGTACTTCGCATCGAGAAAATCAGCAGTGAAGTGGTTTTCCAGAGTGCCAGCTGCTCTTCGCAAATTGAATCTTTCAGACTTGTCTTCGCACCAAAGAGCAACTGAACGCAGCATATCAACAAACTCTTGATAGCTATCAGAAGTTAAGCAAACGCTCAAATCGTTGATGATTTCAGTCATTTTTGCTATACCCTTGTGATTGCGTTTCCGATTTTATTGACGCTTACGGATTCTGGTCAAGATGGCATTTCAAAATTTTTCTATTAGTGCCGAAGACCGTCTTTTCACGCTAATCATTGGAAAAGAGCTAAAAAACGGGAACACAGGACGCACGAAGCACTTCGGTCAGGCCTACCAAGAAAAACAAAAATGGCTTGCAGAATTGCCACGTTGCAAGGTCGTCACTGAAACAAATGTAGTCATGTCGGTAGGGCAATTCTACCACGAAGTTCTATTGGAGGATGTCGTGGCACAACGTGTTGGATTGGTTGTTGAGCGTGTTCTCGGGCCAAGGCAAAGGTTGTGGGATCACGACTCGACACTTCGTGGAGCAAAGGAGCTCGTTGATTCGTTGGTAACATATGGGTTACTACTCGATGACAAAGACGAGCATGTAGCCTACTGCCTTGGAGTGCAAGATGCTGACGACAAGGCGAACGGCCCTTACACTCGAATCCACTTCTTCGCGAGCTAAAGATGGTCAAGTCAAATCGCGTTGGGATCATTGGTGATAGTCACTGCCCAGTCATGCTTGAAGGGTACGCTGAGTGGTGCATGGACATTTTTGATCAATGGCAGGTCAATCGCATCATTCACATCGGTGACCTTGCAGACCATCACAGTGCAAGCTTTCACGAAAGTGAGATTGGTTTTACCGACATCGTCAGTGAAATGGAAAAAGCTCGCGACCAGATTCAGCACATGCAGAAGGTGTTCGGCAAGAAGGTTGAAGTGCTGACAGGCAACCACGATGCCAATCTTGAACGCAAGGTGAAAGCAATTGGCCTTGATCCTGCGTTGCTAAAAAAGCAATCGGAGATTTGGCAGATTGACTGGACTTTCCATCCGAGGTTTCACAAGTTGCAGATTGATGACTACCAGATTTTTCATGGTGACCAAGGCAGAGGTGGTAAAACACCAGCAGTTGCAAATGCAGACGCAGACTGGAAGTCATCTGCGATAGGTCATCATCACTCTTGTGGTGGCGTTCTCTGGCAATGCAATAGCAACTCAAGGTACTGGGGCATGTCTGTGGGATGCGGAGTCAACCACAAGCATGCTGTGATGGCATACGGGAAACGCTACGCTCCGAAGCCTGTGATCGCATGTGGTGTCGTGATCGATTCAATTCCGTACTTTGAACCGATGCCAAAGTCAAACAAGTACGGGCGAAGGCTCAGGTAGCTTTTCTTGCATTTGCAATCGCTTTCTCAACAAGCCTGCTCGCAATCTTTCTCTTAAACTTTTCAGGCACTTTTTGTAAAATCGGGATTAGGTGTTCTGACTGAGACATCAAGTGATTCACTATTATGTCCCGATTGCCCTCGCACCAGTTTACTCCGCGCGCATCCATCTTCTTTTGCATGTTTGAGCATGTGCAAGCAGAAGTCTGAGTTGCAGCCCACTTTGGTATAAGCTTTGCAAGCTCGGTTCCCGGCTTCCCTGTCATCATGTGCAGTCCGTTCCTGTAAAGTTAATCCTGACTGTTCCAGAATAGCTGACTGGCCCCATGTACGAAGCATGCGTGCCTGAGATTGGTATGTCCAAAATGTTCGATCCAGTTGACGTTCCATCGCAAGCACAATCTACAGCAGAACCGGAGACAGTGCCTCCATAAGGCGAAGGTATCGTTCCGCTGATTGACCAAGTGCAGGTCGCATCATCGTAGGAAAGCGTATAAAACCAGCTGGTGTACTTGAATCAAAGTTTGAACTCCAATTTCCTGACTGTGTCCAAGTGCAGTCACCGTTGTCAGTCAGGTTGGTTGCAGTGAAGCCAATGCTGCTTCCCATGCCATCGTCATAGCTAGTTGGGCTTCCAAAATCACACTGCGACACAGTGACATTTTCGCAACAACAATCGCTGCTGCAAGGCGATGAACTCCACGAAGTACCACCTCCCACAGTCATACAGTCATACTCTGTGACATCCTGACCGTCATAGGTTCCTCCGGTGCAGCACCCAGTTGGGCAAGGCGATGAACTCCACGAAGTCCCACCTCCCAAAGTCAAGCAGTCATACTGCGTGACTTCTTGGCCGTCATAGGTTCCTCCGGTGCAACATCCAGTTTCGCAAGGCTCACAGCCGTACGGGAAGGTAATGTCGTAGTAGTTGACATTCCACCAATTTTGGTTCCAAACGTAATTGTTGAAAATTGTTTCCCAGTTGTAGTTTGCTGGATTGGTGCATGGAAGATCGACTCCAGTGTTGGAGCTAACGGTAGATCCAAGAAACTTGATCGTGCTGTAATCTTTGGTCAACAAATTGCTTGAGCAGTAAACATCGTTAATAACATCCATCGATGTCAACGCGATTGTTTGATTAGTTCCTGCTGACTCACAAGCCTTGATTGTGCTTCGCTCCATCTCAAGATCGCCATTGGCGTTTATGATCACGCCCGTAACGACTTCAATGTCTGACGCATTAGCAAACGTATCAACAACTGGATCAGGGACTGGGTCAAGCTCAAGCTTGCATAATACATCAGCAGTCGCTGATTTGTCACCGAACACAATTAAGTTAAAAAGGTTTTTGTGCCTAAACTCTCCGCATTCATCTGCTGGGTCGGTATAAATCAGATCGTCACCCGAATCTACAAAGTCAGCAACAGCTTTAACCGGCTCCCCTTTTCCAAACATCGCAGACAGAGTCATGATTGTTTGGTATTTGCCATTGTTTTTGTTTAAGGCTGCCCAACCGAGAGTTCCTGAAGGAACATAACATGTGCGGTCTGTGAACTCTGCCCAGATGGTGTTTGGCGGGTTTGCAGGTTCGCCGTTTTGAAATGCGTTCATTTCAGTTGGGTTGACGCCGCTCGCGTAGTCATCTTGCCCCTGAGCGTCTAAAATAAATGATCCAGCCTGAAATTTTGTTCTCGCGTATTGCGCAACCTCTTTTTGAACGTCAACGATGTGCCACTCCCAATCTTGAACCTGCGTCAGATTGTAAGGCACGGTTTGGTTGTCTGGATCTTGCGTCACAGCTTCGGAAGGTCTTCGCTCGACAATTGCCCAGCCGCTGGCAGCAGCAAACTTATGAGGGTTTACCAGGTTGACAACTGGTTGCCCAATGCCTTCAACGACTGTGTCTCTTCCTGTTCCTGCTTCGGTTCTGTAGTCTCGCGATGTAGCCCAGAGAACGTGCGGCCAGTCAGACATTGATTGATCAAATGTTGCTGATGGAGTTGCAGTTATTCCGTCCCAAGGCGTCAAGTCCCCAGACATGTTGATCTTTGCTCGTTTAACCAACTGAGTGCAGAATTCAACGTGCCAGAGGTTTACGCTTTCGTTATCAAAGTTTGACTTAACAGCAATGCCGATAGAGTCAGCCTGAGTAAATTCAAACTGCTTCTGAAGTCGTAGACTGAATAGTGTCGCCAATCGCAAGGCCGGAGTTCATTGGATCGATGACAGTTGCTGCTCCAGTGCCATCGTCGCTGGGATTGCCAACGGGATAGTTGTAGAGGGGGGCGTTTAGCTTAAACTTCACACGCTTCGGTGCAGCCTCGCTTGCACCATCGTACACCCAAAAAGTACCAATCCTAAAAACACTGACAAACTCGTCACCACCAAGGTTTTGATCCGTCATGTTTACGACTGGCACGATCAAATCAGACTGCTCTGACAGGTCACCATCGCCGCCGGAAACGTAGACCCTTGTGCAGTCTTCTGCTGTGCATGTAGTCCCAACTCTAGCTGCGATGCCGCCAGTCGGCGTTTTGACAACAACGATTTCACGTCCTAGCGGAGCTTCAGACGGCATGTTGTTAGCCATCGCTTGACGACCAATATCTGATAATGCTTCCGCAACTTCTTTACTATTAAACGCATAAGTGGGCATTTATCAAACCTGTAGAAAACCGCCTGCTGCCGCATTGAATTCTATTTCTTCGACAGTATCAAAGCGAACGTAATCGGGAGTAGCGTCAGGATCTTTTTTGGTTCCGTCTAAGTTGACACAGCCAATTGCACCGATTCCTGCTCCAAGTTGTTGAAACTGCACAGCATCACCAGTTCCATTTGCATCATGATACCAGTGACCCATCAAAGGTACGCCAGCAGCATGACCTATAAACAACTGATCGTCTTCATCGCTAACAACTGTATAGTCATCAACCAGTATTGTGTACGTCACGCGATACTTTACTGCTGGCCCTGCTGCCATCTGCACGCTTTGTGCAACTGCGTTGATGTTTGTGATCATTGCTGCTTTAGTCACAAATCCACGATAAGTTGTAAGGTTGACTTTGTAGCACCTATCAAGCAAATTTTGGTCAGTAAACGTATCTTCAAACTGCGTAATGGTCAGTTGGAGCAGAGGCTTTTTTCGTGTGATTGGCTGATTAATTTCATTCTTTAACTCAAGCAAATTGCCATTATCATCAAGACCTGTGCAAGGCAAGAACTTAGTTGAAATCGTTTTAGGATCGCCAGCAGCATCTGTGAAAACTGCTGCACCAGTCGGCCCATACGCAACAGCAGCGTGCATAACAATTTCTCTGCCGACGACACTGCGAGTCACCACAGGATCAATGTCAGTCACGTTTGTCGGAGGTTCCTGCGGCTCTGGGTCGGTTGGATCTTCTGCTTCTTGCTCAAGACCTTGCTTCGCACCAGCAGATTGTGTCGCGTAGCCACAAGTGACTTCAAAGACTGCTGCGTTTTTGTCCAGCCTTCTGACGTTCTTGCTGCTGCAAACAGCCAACGGAATGCCAATGTTTGTCTGTGGATCATACCAAGTGTGGTAGTTAACAATTGGGATACCCGGCGCAAAAGCTGCATGAACATCAGTGACATCATCGGGACTGAAGCTTGAGTTTGCTGGATCAGTCACTTGCACGCGAAACTTTTGCGTGAGACTGATCTGACAAGACTTCATGCCTGCTGTGTTATTTGCAGTTGCGCTGTACCCTGTCTCACGCATCTGACAAACGTCATAGGTCAGTGCCATTTTTTAACCTTTTAGTTGATCCCAAAAACTTGGATTGCGTCTGGTTGCTGTGCTTCCGTTGGCTGAAGGCTCTGAATTGCTTCAATTGTCTCTCGGTGCTGTTGCCTTTCCGCTCTTCGCTCTTCTTGATAGCGTTCTTCTTCACGTTGCTCTCGAGCATTTGCATCTCGTCGCTGCTTTAGGTAGACCCATTCTTCAATGCTGTTCTGACGCATCTGTCCCGGCCCAGCAACGCCAAGAGCATCCATTAGCTTTTGCTCATTTCTTTTTTCGTCGGGATTCCAGAGCTCATCCAGTTTTTTCCTTGACTCCTGAGCCATTGCATCTCTTTTCATTTGCGTCAGCATTTGCTCTTCGAGAGCACCGCCCACCTTGCCTTTAATGCTTTGCACAAACTCGTCGAACTCCTTCTGCCTCTCCTGCATTTGCTGTTCTTCTTCAGATGCAAGCTGCTTCTGCAATTCAGCCCTTTTTTCCATGTAGTTCATGGCTTGCATTTCTGCTTTTTCTGCTTCTTTAGCCCTTTCCTCGGCACGTTTTCTTGCTTTGTCTGCCTCAGTCGGTGGAGGTATTTTTGCCCTCTCTCTTTGCATCTCTGCTTGCCTTTTTGCGTAAGACTCTTCCGCAGACATTGTGATTTCATCGAAGAAAGTAATTAACCCAGCACCGAGCACCCCTCCTATATTGGTTGCTGCTTTCAACCCCGCTGTTCCCGTCAAGATGTCTCCCGGTGACGTATCAAAAGCTAAAGATTGGTTTTGCATTTCACCAAATGCCATTGCAATCCCACGCATATACTGCGCGATTCCACTTTCACCATCTCCTGCCCCGCCAGTACCTGCTGGTCTGTTCTGTGCTCTCAACCTTTCAAGTTCGTTTGCTTCAGAAACGACTTTACTTACTTCTGACAACGTATCGTTTAATTGCGTAAGAATAGCACTGAACACGCCAGATCCTTGCTCGCCAAGATTAGCAAACAAGTCATTAAAGTTGTTCGCAACAAGATCAAGCTGACCATTTAGAGTTTTTGCTTTTTCTTCCAGTCGTCCAAAGTACAGACCGCCTTCACTTGTTGCTTTGAACAAAGCAGCATTAACGTGATCAGCAGAAATTGCTCCTGACTCCATTGCCTTAGCAAAGTTTGTCATGGAAACACCAGCTTCGTCAGCAATCAGCTCAATGAGAAACCTGCGTTGACCAACTGGTTCTTTTCTTGACCCATCAATCGACCAGTTGCGTTGACCTGGGCCATTGCAAGCGTCAATTGATCAAACGCTTCCTTTTCTCCACCGGCTGCAATACCAAGTCTGTATATCTGCTGCACAATGTTGTCTGTCTCGAGTCCGTAGGAAGCCCAGACTCTAGCGTTCTTGATCAAGCCTTCTGTCGTCAGACTTGTTTCTCTTGCGATCTTGCGGAAACTGTTGGAGACTTCTTCACCAACCTCGTCACCCAAAAACACTTTCAAGTCAGTTGCTGCTTCCTCAAGCTTGCCAAACTCTTCAACCATCCTTGTAACAGCAAACGATCCAGCAAAAAGGCCAGACAATGCAGCACCTTGCAAGCCGCCTGCCATTGCACCAATACCGATACCGCGACCCATCGCAGCACCACCGCGACCACCAAACATTGATGCAAATGCGCCACCAATGTTAGCAAGATTCATCCTGCCACCGGGGCCGCCGCCTGCATGCCGGTTATCTTTCTTGGCTCTTGCGTTTCTTTTAAGCTTGCCGGTGTTTTTGTCTATCAGCCTGTTTTCTTCGATGTATTGCACACGCAATCGCTTTTTTGTGTGTGCGTAAGCTTTTTCGTCGAGCAGTTTTGCCCTCAATGCTTTTCTAGCTTGCTTGAGTTCCTTTTTGTAACGCTCCAAAGGGGTTCGCGTGACTGCAATGTCTTTTGCAAGCTTTCGACTCATCTTCGCAGCTTTGCTAACACCTCGCGTGTAGAGAGAACTGTCTGCAATGATGTCGTATCGGAGAGCACCGATTCTTACGTTCTTACCTGCCACTGGTTAGCCTCTCTAACGCTTCTTCAGGATCAAGCATCTCATCGGATGATAATGATTGCTGCTCGCAAATTTCAAAAGCAATCCACTGGTCTACTACCAACGGACTCACCGCATTCATCCAATGACAAGGATCGTCGATGCCGAGTTTCCTGCAAATCCGAAACACCCACCGCAATCGATGATTGCGTTCAAAGTGCTTGACGATGCGATCTACTCGGCCTCGTCGTTTCCCTCGAGCTCTCCAGTGATCAGCATCACTGCTTCAACAAAGGCATCAAGCTTAGTCCCATCAAGAGCAAGCAGATCCTTTGCATCACCTTCAGTAAACATTGGATTACCATCTTTATCGCAGACATGATCAATGATCATGTTTACCCTGCGTCTTTGCTTTGACTCGTTTGTCAAGTTTCCATTCTTGTCAAACATGTCAGCGATTCTTTTTGAACGCTGCAACTCACTCGAGGGCTTGACATGCAAAATGCCAAGACCCTCGATGTTAACTTCTTTCACCTCAATCTTGCAGTGATCAAACAGAGCCTGTTTCGTCAGTGAAGTCATCGTAATAGTCCTCTTCAGGAGTTTCATCGGGATCATACTCTGGTGGCAAAACACCAGAGGATTCATCCCCGAGAATAGCGTTGACCTCTTCCTCAATCAATCCTTGATCGATTGGCGAAACCCTGCCCACAAAACAAATTGGCTTCCCGAACTGCCACGACTTGTACCCGACAAGCGTGCCGTCAACGACGACCCTGTATTGCTCGAATACTTCAAGTTTTCCAGTAGCAAGGTTCTTTCCCTTGCAGGGAGAAGCTCAACTTTCTTCATGTTTAGGACTCAGGAGTGAATGCTGGGCCAGTGCTGCCATCAAAAGCAAACGTCACGTTGGCAACAGCCAAGGTGTTGGTGCTCATGTCGGGCAGGCTGTAGTTCGTAATGAAGCCTGTTCCGCTGAGCGTTGCCTGCGTGGTGTTGGTTGACGTACCCAGAGCAAAGGTAATTGTCAGAGTGTCAGAAACACCAATGATAGTGTCAAAGTCAAAGGTTGGATCAAAGATGATCTCCATTTGCACTTCACCCGGGTCTGTAAGGTCACCAGGAATGTACCTCATGAAACCAGTCGTATCGAGGCAGCTTGCGTCGATCTTGTCTTGAGTGAATTCGGGAAGCGTCAAGCTTCGCACGCAACCAGTAATTGCATTCGTTGTCAAAACAGCAGTCGTGCCTTGACCAGTCATTCCAGCGTAGGTCATATCAATTCTCGATCAAAATGAGTTGTAGGATACTTCAAAAGTTTGAATGGTTCGGAAAAGCCAGTGATCAGTTCCATCGTTCGGTTTGTCCACAAGGTATGCACGACCAGTGTCCTGACCAATCCCTTTGATGAATGTGCCGCTGTAAACGCCACGTTCGCCATTCAGTGAAGCTCTCGCTGCTGCATGCAGTGCGTCAGCTTGACTTCGTGATTCGCCATAACATTCTACCCGAATTTTTGCAGTTTCAAATCCAACAAATCCATCAAGGCAGTCTTCAGAGTCTTCAGATACAACATAGAGCAGGGCAGCAGGCATTGTGGAGTCTTCGGGGATGAAGTCCACATGTATCCTGTTTCCCGCTAAAGACTGCACAGTAGCATCGTCAGCGATGATAGAACGCACTGCTGTAACGACACTCATTATTTCAAGTACCTTTTCATGCGTCTTTTTATAACTCGTATCATTGCTTGTCGCTGCTGCATGATAGTTGTCTTTGCAGCAGGGGCCAGCCAAGGCCGTTTCATGTGAGTCGCTCTGGAATCGTTGCCCCACATAACGTGCTTGGGACTTGATTCTCCAACTCTCGGTTCATGGATGTGTCCGTAGTTGTACTGAAAGTAGTTTGTCCCAATAATCATTGTGCTCGGAGCACCTTTTCTGTAAGGCAAAAGTTTTGTAGTGACAGCATCACTCATGTCGTTGCCTGACGGCCCCTGTCGCTGTCCCTTGGTTTTTTTTGACCATCTATCCCGAGTGCGTGTTTTCCTCGAGTCTCCTAACTTGCCTCTGTACGGAATCTTTCTTTCCTTGACGATTGCAATTTGGACTGCTGCTTCTGTTTCCACATGCTTTGCTGCTTCTTTCACAGCGGCTGTGCAAACCATTCTGTGAAGCTCTTTAGGTGCATGCTTCAGCATCTGTCGAATTTCCTTGTCGTTTGTCAAAACATTGACTACACGACCGTACTTTCCTTTTGCACCTGCTTTTTTTCTAACGATCTCGTCTGCCGCTTCTGCTGCTTTTTTTGCATAGCTCATGCGTTGTTCTCTCCCCTCAACTCGACGCGAACTTCCATGCTGATGCCATCAGGATCTGACGTATTGGTTATTCCGTACTTCACCCCATCAATGATGCATCTGTCTTTGACAGTCACGTTGCCGATGCCGTAGAACTCACCAAACGCAACATGAGTGGTCTTCTCGGTTACCATGCGTCCTCGGAGCACTTCACCTCCCACTGTCGTTACAAGCTCGCAGGGCCAAGCCGTAACGATGAGATCCCACGAAGCGTCATCGCCGTATGTCGGCTGACCGTACTCGTCAACGCTTCCATCATGGCGATAGAACGCTGCACTGTGTCGCCTGAATCCAATACGCTTTCTGATACTCATGGATAGGACGACCTCGCGAGCAGTGCAACGATACGCTCGTAGGCAACCTCTTGGCTATGCAAGGCCGAACCTTCTTGTGCTGGGTCGTAAAAATACTTCCCAACAGCAAGCATGATCGCAGTCTTGAACAGGCGAGGGATACAATCAGCAGATGGCCCATATCCGGCACAGAAGTCGATGATGACTCCGTTTGGATCATCAGCTTTGACTTCAGGCCAAGTTTCACCTGCCGGAGGGAAAAGACTGCAACGTCCTTTGTCGAGGACGTAATCGTCGCTGTCGAGTGTCACAGTATTGCCATCAACATCGACGTATTTGACTGTCGTGACAGAGCACACAGCCTTTTTGTACAGTTTTACCTCGCAGTATCGCCTCCCCAGTTGAACCGAGTGAGGCGAAAATCTGCCGTGATAATTTGTCGATCTAAGTCTTGCTCGAGACGCTCAACTGCTGCTTCCATCAGAAGCGTCAGATTGCTGTCGTGAGTCGTGTCGCTTGCGTTTAGTCTTAGATGTGACTTTACTTCGCTTAGACTTACTGGCAACACGCTTGGTGCTGACTGCCTGATCAGAGTCCAGTTTGTCGCCATCTTTGACTTCCACAACATTGCCGAACGAGACTAAGGTCTTCGCAACTCCAATGTTTGCGATTTCCACAATAGCCCCGACCTTGTAACCAAGGCAGGGCTTGAGCACTTTGCACTTCATGATCAAGTGATCGTGATTTTTGCAAGAACCTCTGGTGCAGCAGCAGCGATGTCGATTCGCTGAGTGCAGACAACACCAACCTGGTCGTTGACTGCAAACAACTGATCGAGAACCTTGAAGCTCAACGCACGACGATCACCGAAGTAGTGACTGACGCTCAGGTCACCGAACACTGCAAGCAGGTCGCCGGAAGTCGATGCTGATGCACCGGGGATAGCGTTGCACAGGTTGACTGGGTAGCCAAACAGGGTTGCTGCACGCCAGCTGCCAATTCTGCTTGGCTGTTGCCCCCAGCAGCGTTGAGCAGGTCACGAACTTGACCATTCCAAAGGGTTGGCTCATGTACCACTGTGGATTCAGTCCACGCTCCTGACCGGATGCAACAACGCATGCAGTGAGGTCCGTCAGAGCCAGAGCTCCAACGGAAGCAACATTGGTGTCAGCAACATTTGCGTCACCTTCAATGCCACCAGTGTAGATGGAACCGCCAGTGAACAAGTTGTCGTCTTCGGCCTTGCTGAATCCCCAAGCCAGATCATCGACAACAGTGTCAAGCATCGAGATGATGCTATCCTCTGCGATCTCAGATGACATCTTGACCAGACCGGCCATTTTGCTTGCGGTCAAGGTTACTTGACTAAAAGTCAAATCGCTTTCGGTGATTGCCGCAGCTTCAGCTGGGTAATAGACGACCGAGTGACCAGCGATCTTTGGGACGCTCCAAGTCGTTGCGCCCATGACAATGCGGCGACAGCTTTTTCGTGCATGACCATACTCTTCAACCAAGTTGATGAGTTGATCCGACAAAGGTGTCGGCACAGAGAATCCACCTTTGTTGTCAGTCAGCGACTGTGCTGCCATGAACTCTTTTGCTTTGGCATTTCCACCAAGAGCGGCGAGGAACATGCCTGAAACGTAAGCGTCTTCGTTGTTGTCGAAGTGACGCGACTTTGCGTATTTTGCTTTGGCGGGGAGTGCCATCTTTTTGTCCTTTGGTTCTTCCGAAACGCTCGGCTGAACACCTGCGGCTGGGGCAGGAGATGCCTCTGCTGCAAGCTTACGTCTCGCGACGATGTCAGCTTTTGCTTTTTCAAATTTCTTGACTTCGTCGAGTTTTGCCTCAAGATCCTTTGCTTCACTGTTCAAAGCAAGGATTTGCTCTTGATGCTCTTCACTTGGGTTGTCGCCTGCTACCTCAATCAATGCCTCGACATCGACGGAGATTTCAGACAAACGGTTCTGAATATCAGTCAGATTCATGTCTGATCCTTTTCATTTTGAGCAAACGGACGGGTCGCCCGTCCACAGGCTGCCTATTTAATTAATTTTGCCCGTTTTGTCAAGAATCACACTTGAGTCTCATGCGAATCCGGCGAGCAGAAGCTTCAGCAACAGCAGCGTAAAACGGCGCGATGGCTTTTGCTTTTTCATCTGGTTCCTTCATTTTGCGTGAGATTTCATGGATCTCATCAACGAAACCAAGGTCATATGCTTGCTCGGCAGATAGCCAAGTCTCTGCTTCCATCATTGACATCAACTCATCTTCAGGGAGATCAGTTTTTTCGTGATAAGCAGATGCGATGTCTGCATCCATCAAGTCAAGGATGTCTGCCATGTTGCGAAACTCAGCACTGTTTCCCATCGCGACTGTCCACGCGCAGTGAATCATGAACTTTGCGTTTGAGTTGATAATCACATTGTCTGCTGCACATGCGATGACAGTTGCAATCGACGCACAAATCGCATCGATGTGAATCGTGACGTTTCCGCTGTACTGCATGATTGCATTGTAGATCGACAAGCCGTCAGTGACGCTGCCGCCTTGGCTGTCGAGCAAAATGGTTACATCTTCACCTGCATGCTCTGTGAGAGCAGAAATGAAGTCATCAGCAGAAATATGGTTTTCAAAGTCGCCAATTCCGCCACGCATTGTGATCGTTCCAGCGACTGGATTGGTTTCAAGTTTCATCGTTGTCCTCGTCAGGGGTTTCAGTTTCTGGTTGCTGTCCCAGATCGTTGTCTTGTGGGATGTTTCCGCTGCCTGCGTAGTAATCGTCGTCCAGTCCTTCAACTGGATTCATTCCGTGGATCGCACGAACTTCGTTGCCAGAGACAACGCCTTGCTGACGCAAAGTTGATGTGTAGCTCGCAAGAAACTCAAGGTTGTTTGAGTAGATGGAGCGAGCATCCATGCAATAGCGGAAATTACCAGCTGTCTTCTGCCTTTTGCTCAGTAGTTTCAAGTCACATTCGTGCTCGATCTTTGCAATCCAGCGTCCGAGGCAATTGGTCAGGTATGCTGACTGTCGCTCGGTTACCGACTTGTAAGATCCACCTGAGTTGTCTCCCATCACCGTTTCAAGCAAAAAGATAATTGCTTGCGACTCACGACCAAACTGACGCTGAGTAACGTACCCAGTTGTGTTTGTGTCGTTGGGCAACACTTGTGCCTTCATGCCTTCTCGAATCATTCCGGTCTTGCCAGTGTTGTCTAGACCTTCGTGAGCTTCGTTGAACTGGTCAAGAAAGTCCTGTGCCTCCTTGGCTGTTCTGAATGCACCTCGCGGAGCCTCGAGCAGCAAACCTGGTCGTCCAGCATTTCGGAATGTCGAGCCGGATGCTTCTGCTCCTGCGATTGCCAAACCGAACTGGTCTCGCATGATGTCGAGCAGTGACTCTCCCCACCAACCATTGCGTGACAGCCCCATGACCAAAAGCACATCGCGGTCAGGAAGCCGGTACATCGTTCTGTCGTTGCCAGCATCGGTTTTCAGGCTACCAATCGCAGTGCCATCATCAATGCTGACCAAATGCCATCGCTCACCATCTGCAACGACTGTCGTTGTGTCTTCGGCCTGAATCGGAACCAAACCGATTGGTTGACCAAGACTATTCCTTTCGATGTACGCTCGCCCGTTGCCGTACAGCAAAGCATCCAGCATCAGCTTTTCAAACAACGTGAACTTGGTGAAAAACTCATTCGGATGCTTGATTGCTTTCGCGCCGAAGTCACTGGGGAACACCGACTCTTTGCCATCTTTCATCTCTTTGCAGTAAATCGGCATTTGAGCCAAATGACCGCTAATCTTGCTGACTGCGTTGAACACCTCTGGGATGCCCAGCACACTCTGCATTGTGATTGGAATGCCAGAAGATGACTCGCCTCCACCCAGCATTTGAACCAACCAGTCAGTTGGATTTTTCAGTGTTGATGTTGCCATTGCGAACATCTCACCGACTTTGCTTGTGAACATGTCTCGATCCTAATATGTAAAAAACCCGTTTGATTTTGATGCGGCGTGCATCGCGCGTCCCAGTGCCATTGTCATCGCGACCACGCCATCTATTTTTTCCGCAGAAGCTTTCTTGTCAACATGACTCTGTCTTGACGGTCATGGACAAGCACTGCGTTTCCTATCATCCACTTCAAACATGCATTGCCATCGTGACGGAATCTGCCATCTGCGATGCATGCCCTCAATTCCTGAATTGGTTCGTTTTGATACCGGCAGGATTGCGTCATCGAGGCCGGTTCAAGTCCCTCTGTTTCGAGCCTTTCTGCTGTGCTTTGCGAGTTGTACGGATCGTAGGCAACATCATAACATCTGTACCTCTGACACTCACGCAGCAAATCCCGCTCGAGCTCATTGGTGGGAAACTTGGTGGTTCTGATCAACTCATCTTCAATGAAGTCAGCAAATGGTCTCTGAGCAATGTCTCGAGTGGTGTCAGTTGAGATGTACTGCCAAGTTCTGGCCTCGTATCGGTAAATCGGGACTTCGGCTGATTGCTCATCAACCTGCGTGAATTCGCCGGTTTCAAACCTTGCGACCATACCAAATGCAGCCAGGTCATCGCGTCCTCCGAGGTCAACGCCACAGCCAATTGCGTCAGCTTCTTCCCAGTCAGAGAGTTCACCAGCACAGGCATCCCACTGCTCAAGATCGAAGGCAGCGGAATTGCTCGAGGTGACGATGTTGCAGTGATATTTTTTGAATCGACGTTCAACAATTACGTCTGTTTTGGCAGGCTTGGCTTGGTCTTCCAAGTATTCCGGCATGATCGTGATGCCCAGACATGGGTTTGCCTTGATCCAGTTTTCTGGATCGTAGACATCGTCGTCTTCGTCAAGCTCATAGTTCAGAAAGAAGTAGCTTTCATCTTTGAAGTCGCCGCTGACAACACCTTTGCCATAGTTGTATTGCTCGAGCCACAGAAACGAGTTGTCGTTTCCAGCAGTCGTGATGAACAGCGTCAGTGGTTGCGATCTCGCACCACCTTGCGTCAGCATCGTTTCGACAAAAGCTTTCTGACCTCCTTCTGACCGGAATGCTGCAAGCTCATCAATAACAGTCAGCGAGGCCGAGAATCCATCAAGAGGCTTGTCAGATCCAACACAGAAGATTGAGCCTTGATTGTGCTTGAAAATATCTGACCATTCTTCAGCGTACTCATGCTTGTCAGTTCTTCGCTCTGCGCACGCATTCGACAAGCTTCAGCAAACACAACTCGACTTGCTTGCTCTTTCTTCGTTGCAGCAAGCAATACCTGGGCAACATTTTCAAAACCACCGCTGACAGGATTGAAATCCATTGATCCTGCGAACAAAGCAATTGCAGCTGCCAGTGTTGACTTGCCGTTCTTTCTTGCTGGGCTCACCATCGCTTTGGAAAACCTGCGACAGTTGTCAGACGTTTTTTCCATCCGAATATCGAGGCAACAGCAAAAACCTGCCAAGGCTGCAACACAAGTGGCTGTCCAACATCGCGACCAATGCTGTGCTTGATCATCACCGGGAAAAAGCTTGCGACTGCTTCTGCATACTCTCTGTCAAAATAAAACGGAAAGTCTTCGGTTCGCTGCTTTGCCAAGTCATCCACATGACGCTGAATGGCGTTTCTGACTGTCTTGCAACTTCGGATTTTGCCGCTCAGGACATCGTCAATGTACTGATCCATTTCGGACATCGGATCAAAACTTTGGAAATCAAACGACATCACTTGCCGCCTAATTTTTCAAGCAATTGACCAACCTTGTCACTCTGCTTCGGGCCTTGCGGCGTAGCCAGGCGAGTTCTCGCGGAAGGTGTCAACGCAAGTTCATTGAGAAGCTTTAGATGGTTTGCAAGAAACCGATGGTAGTTGACTGCGTGAACTGTGGACTTCCCGCCACCACGCTGGCTTTCGATTTCGATGCCATCTTTTCGCATGGCTTGAACACACAAAAGCAACTCTCGATAGTTGCAAGCGTATGTCTCAATGATCGGGCCATCTTGCTCGCTGAGACATCCCATCTCCTGCATCGCATCGCAGGTTTCGTTGAATATCTGCAAGGTGAGCTCATCAGCCTGACAGACGAGAGAGGGTTGTGGACGACCATCGGTGGCCTCAATGGGCAAAATCCGAGTTCTCGCCTTTTCCTTATAGTGACCCTCGATTTTAGCAAGGGTCGGATGTGCTGGCGGTTTCCCTCGCTTCCCACAAAACACCTCTCTCGTCTGCACAGACCATTCCTCAACCACAAGGAGATGGTCGCATTCTATCGACGAGGTGCAAAGTGTCAACGATGTGATTGTCAACCGTTCAGAACGTAGTACAGAACCTTGTCTTTACCCTGTTCCAGTCGTATTCGATCTGATTCAAGCAGATCCTCAATTACGTCTTTCCGAGTCTTCTTGGAAAGCTTGTCGTAAACCGAAATCCTGCCTTTCGGGATGCGACCACCACGATTCTTCAGTGCAGTCAGCACCTTTTGACGGTCAGCATCTGCTTGAGACTTCACAAGTTCAGTCTGCACCTTGTGAATGCTGCGATAAGTCAGTCGCTTTACAATCAATATTGCTCTCAAAGTATCAGCAACCTCGATGACTCCATTTTGAACTGGGCCAAGCCTCGAGCATGCAAACAGCAGTGCAAGCTTTTGGATCTTGTCAGCAGTTCGCCGCCACAGACCAGTGTTCTCTTTACCGCGACTGGAGTTGATCTTTATTTCGTCGCTGAGTTTCAGCAATTCTTCTTTCGATTCGTCGCTGAACTTCCAACTCAGACGATTGTCGGGGAATGACTCAGGTGGCAGATTCCCTTTCTGCCCAGCGTCCGACCACGCGCGAACTTTGTCCACGATTGATTCAGTTGCTGTCATCTGTTTGTAGATTCGACCAAGAGACATGTCGTAATTCTCTTGACTAAAAATCAAAAGCCTGCCAAGCAGACCATCGTTGACAGAGTCAGGCGAGAACCGGGAATAGAAAAGCTCCGGTGTTGTCGTTCCGTAGATGATTGGAAACGGCTCACGCACCACGATGTTGTTTTTCTGATCGGCGCGACAATTTGGTTTCCATTCTGGATCGCCAGAAGACGAATATGCTTGCTTGAGAAGCTTGCCGGTTTTCGCCATGTAGTGATTGGCATCTCCCATCTCACCGAACATCTCTGCGATCTCATCAAGCTGAAACAGCTGGACATTCTGTGTCTCGAGAGATTTCACAAAGCCCTCACCGGAACTGAGAACCTCGGCTCCAAGCACATGAGAAAAGCCTGCTCGATGCAGTGTGTCTCTGGTTAGTTTGCGACCGAAGTCTTTGCCTGCACCCGAAGGTGCAAGACCGACCATGAACAGGTTTGGATGTGTCCCTTCAGCAGTGACTTTCCCGCATGTGATTGCTGACATCGTTGCCAATGCACTTGCGAACGCAAGTTCAGGCAACCACGACTCAGCAAGCTCATGGTTGCGATGCATGATCTCTGAGATTAAACCTGGTGCGTAGAAGTCCACATCTTTGAGCTCATACTTCTTTCGTTTGGCAGCAGAATTCCAAAGTCGCTTGATGTCGAGCACCATCTCTTCAGTGTGCTCAATGGGTTCGTAGTGATACTCAGACTCACCCTTTGCCTCTCGCGGAGTGCCATTCTTGGCACTGCTTTTGACCAGACTTGTCAATTCTGAGATTTCCAGCGGAGGCGTGACATTGGCTAGTTGCCACTGATGAAGCAATGCAGTCGTGGTTTGCTCGTCGAGCCCAAACGCCAGCAAATGCCCAGCCAAACCGAACAAACTGTTGTTCCTGCTACCCTTAGCCGGAGGGGATACTTTCGCCAAGTATTTCGTTGCACGCTCAATTGCAGACAGATCAGAGCCTTGTTTGCTGCTGACAACAGATGCTGGCGAGGATGTCACTGGTTTTTTTGCCGACCCCACTGCGAGCTCAACAGCTTCGCTGAGATGTTCTGAGACATCACCGAACTGGTCATCGTCTTCGTTTATTTCGTCGCCGGTTATTGCCCAGATCGATTGTTCCCATAGACCTCGATTGCCTGAGATCCGCTGATTACTTTCCTGCAAGGCATTCCCTCTGGCTTTTTTCCTACCACCAGAGCCTTGAAACCTGTTCCGCTGGGAGAGATTTCAGAGTAGCTATCAGCACTGATTAGCTCCCAAACATCGTAAGCCCACTGCTGCATTAACCCTCCCGACATGAAACAGTCGTCGAAATCAAACCCTGTCACCTGCGGGACGCAGTCTTCTGTTCCGATCTCAAACGCAAGGCCGAGGTTTTTCTTCGACTTCGATAATCTGCGATGAGCCTCTTCCGCGACCTCAAAAGTCGTCCAAGTTAAAGGGTCATTGGACTTCGCGGGACGCAAGTCGCCGGTTGCCTGAATGGGGATTTTTCTTCCATTAGCGTTTTTCCACAGATGCCAGCGAGGGATCTTTTTGAGTGCTTCTGGAATTTTTTCGTATGCAACTTTCATCGTCTGAAAATCCTGTGTGGTTGAGAACTGTTTCCACCAATCGGGGGGTGCAACATTTTAATGCACATAGTAACTCCGACAAGGTGCGATCTGAAAAATGGTCTTTTTCAGACCGTTTTCATGAAAAAAAAGAACGCAAAAACATCGTAAATAACGTAATAATAATAATAAATAATATATTTTCATACTTTTCAGTACCCTCTCTCTCTCTTGTTCTATTTTGGTCGCGATGCTATTAGGCCCCTCTGAAAATCATGAAAATGCGAAAAACTGATTTTTGGTTTTGTGTCTGGACAGCAATCGCACCGGATCGAGATTCAAACATCGATTTTAAGCCGCCTGACGCACGATCTGAGAGCTTTTCTCTGCTGACGAGTCTTGCCATGCATGTTTTGCGTGAAACGAGGCTCAGGCACGCTCTCGCTGCTCAGAATCGATCCTCTGTTTTTGATATTCTTTGACCAGTTTTATCGACGCAAATTGATCATTTTTGACTGTCTCTGTTTTTCGGTATGGGAGCATATCCCACATAAGCAAATTTCGCGAAGCAGGTGATCGCAGACAAAATTTGCGTTTCTCGGAAAAACAATGCACACACTACTTGTGCAGGGTCGATAGTATGCGTATCGTTCAGGAAGTTTCAATACGCAAACAATGTTTCAAAGGTGCTTCAATGGAAAAATCAGAACGCAAAACAACAACACAGCCAAACGACTGGTGGCGAGAATTTGAAAAGGCAGCAAACAAAAGTGGTCTTACTCTCGCAGCCTGGATGGGGGAATGCTGCAAAACACATCTTCCCAAACGTGTTCAAAAGTCACTTTCGGTCAGACCACCAGCACATCGACCATCGAAAGATTCATGAGCAAGTACAGGATCATCATCGACTTTCGCGATTCACTCGGATACTACGAGGGAATGCGTATCGATGGGACAGCAACCTTCGACCAGATTGCTCGGGTTCTGCGTAACATGCAGATACTCTGCAACAGATCCAAAGACACTCCCAAGGTAAAAATCAAGTCAGGCATTTTTGGAATCCAACTCATCGAGGGAAGCATTCAAAGCTGCCTTGACGCAGTCAAGCAAACTCCACAAGAATTTCAATTCAACCACAACGAGAACAACAATGAATGAAGCAGAGAAACTCATCATGAAGCGTAGGAAAGAGCTCAAGAGATCCATTGAGTTTTTTTCCAGCACGCCACCAAAACTACGCTCAGCATACGATCAAAAAAAGTTGATGCAGGATGTGAATCGACTTTTGGAAATTGATTGCCTTATCTCAAGTTTGCAGATCAAAAATGCCGAGTAGAAACTGGAGAACGGTCAATCGTTCAATTGAATCGCTTTGGGAAATACTTATGACAATTGAGATTTCCGAAGACGATCACGAAAAGATTTCTGAACTTATGAAACTGCTCTACGAAGTAAGGAAACGACAATGAGCATGGAAGAAAAAGTTATGCTTTGTGTGGCTTGGATGCCATTTATAATCAGCATCATCGCAGCTGCTTGGAGCATTCGCGATGACCTCAACCACAACCGATGAAGAGAGAACAAATGAAAAAGCTACGAACAACTGCATACCGCGCAGTAGGACGAGAGAAGTTTGCCAGACTCTATCAGGACGAAGGTACGATGGGTGTTGAGGCAATCATCGACATGTTTCAGATGGAACCTGCGAACTACAATGGCATCGAAGTCTATTCGAGCCGTGTTTACGTCAAGGCACTTTGTGAAGCCATTGATCGCATGCATCACTGGCAAGAGGATGCCGAAGAGATGTTCCACGCAGCAAATGAAGATGAACAGCGTGAGCTCAGGATGGAACAACCTATTCTTGACGAGATACTTTTCTTGCAGATCATCTGCAATGAAGTCGAGAACACTGAAGAGCCTGTGCTTCTCGTTCAACAATCAATCGACACTGACTTGGAGCAGTGCGATGCGTAAACCTGAAACGATTGAGTTATGGGCCAAGCTAACTGGTAAATCCATTTTTTGGTGGGAACCAGTCTACCCTGACAACCAAGTATTTGTTGTTTGTGATACGCAAGGCACTGAGCACCTGGTCAGACAAAACGGAAGCGACATACAGACTCAGGCACTAGCAAGAAAAGGCAGTCGTGACAGATGACGCGAAAGCAATCGCACGGGTTGTTCGTAGCGTCTGCGAAACATTCAAAAACCGTGACTGGAAAGTCAGACTGTCCAGATCACCAAAAAGTTTGAGCAGATACATTCATGCAACTCGAGGCAATCGAAAACTGACGATTCGCGTGAGCGATCACAAACCGAACCGCAACGCGAAGTTTGATCTCAGCTTTCACCCTAGATTTTACAAACAAGCTCGGTTAGCATCCTACTTGGACAACCGAAGCAAAAAGAAACGCAACCACAAAAAAAGGAGATGACATGCAAGTCTGGAAGATTGTTTGGACTGACAGCAACGGTCGCAAACAAAAGAAGTTCCGAAGCTCAAAACACTCTGCTTTGATGAGAGCTACACTGGCAAAGCGACAAGGCTTCAAGCCTTCCGTTTACAGTGTTCAGGTTCCAGCAAACAACAAGTTTGACTTGATCAACTTTCTCAGTGCAGAAGTTAGTGAGATGAATGATGAGTGAAACACAGTTTGTGAGATTGCTTAAACGAGTCAATGAGCTTGAGCAAGAAAACGAGAGACTGCGTGAGGAAAACGAGAGACTGATGAATGGAATGGAGTTGGCTTGGGGGCTGATTGCAAATGCCGAGCATCTCGTTGGCAGCCAATGGCATTCTGCCGTTGATCGGAACAGAAGGCAAAATAAAAAGGAGGTGAGTCATGACTGAACCATACGCAACAGCAAAGGTCACATGCAGAGATGGGAAAGTCAGAACCTTCACTGCTGACGTAGATGGTGAATGTCTGAACTATGAAGGCAGAAAACATACTTACGTCATTTGGGATGAGGCAGAAGGACGAGGCTTCTTTACTATGGTTCCATTTTGGGACAAAGACCACCATCGCTGCTTTCATCTCGCCTCAAGCAAGTTTCAGCCCGTGAAGATTGAAGCGACGACTTGGGCTGGTAAATGGAAGTGGGAGGTAACCAAGAGTTAACTGCTCGACTCTTCGCGATCAATTTGAGCAACGATTTTCTTTGCTCGGGCAAAACCTGGGTCACCACCCCAGCACGCCCAAGCAATTCGACCATTTGATGGATATCCTTTTTCACCGGGACTGAAGCCTTCAGCTTGTTTGTCAACCTCATGACGAGAGAAGAATGAATAGACTCGTTTCCAAGTTCTGCGTGAAAGCTTGCCATCGCGAATGATCTGTCGAGCTCGAGTTGCACCGACTTGTGTTGCACCTCGACCATGCTCTTCACGCCATGCAAGACCTTTTTTTGCTTCAGCAATCATGCCCTTGGAAACAGTTAAATCGATTTCGTTTTTAAATTGATCAGTCACTGTGATAAAATCCTTTCAAGTTGGAAAACACGAAAATACACGTTTGAACTGAGAACTCAAGGATAACAAACATGCAAGAATTCTGGATGTTGATTGCTGGCATGGTTTGCATCATGACCGGCCTGCTTTTGAGATCGAAACGAGGTTGGTGATGAAATGAGCCTTTCAGAACTGATTACATCAGTCCTTCAACCCATTTTTGACTTAATGCCACGACTGTCGCATCGACCTGCAAGCAACGAGTTTGGAGTTTGCGATAGCTGGCTCAAGGGAGTAAGTCAGTTCACATCACCATTGCTTCACATACCAGTCACTACCCATGCAGAATATTGGCCTGCCTGCGAAATACCAATCGACACAGGACTTCAGACTCTAACAACGGCTGATCGCAAAACTGTCAGCGTCAATGCGACTTGCATCATAAAAATCGAAGATCCGATTGTTCTGCGTTCAGTTTGCGAATTCGAGGGATACCAGGAATGGATCGCCATGAAAGTCAGGGGAATCGTGCAAGATGTCATCTGTGGACACAATTGGTCAGACAGCCTCGAGAGAGCCTCAGAATTCATCGAAGAGGAATCTGCGAACCAACTCATGTACGCTGGCATCGAGGTGCTTCAGCTGGTGCTCGAGGACGCCACAGAGGTCATTCCGATCCGAATGCTCAATCCGTACCAAATTGGCGAGTGACCAGACTTGTCAAAACGCTCAAAATTGGTGCAAATTTGCGA
>FUIF01008280.1_pt1 | contig 26629 bp, 50 predicted proteins | sample 1003461 | NCBI WGS metagenome assembly FUIF01 (sample SAMEA80401918, study PRJEB19352) | marine metagenome
GTTGGTCTTCCTTTTTTTATTAGGCTTCCAAATTAAATCTTTTCCAAATAAAGTTATTTTTTTTATTAAATTTTTTATTTGAAATTTTGTAAGGAAAAACCATTCAGATGAAGGCAGTCTCCATTTTTGTATTTTTGATGCAGTTCTTTTTCTTTTTCGCAAGAATTTTCACAATGAACAACTTTTAAAGATATGCAGTATTCACCCACTTTAAGTTGGTTTGCTCTTGAAGGCCAGTCTTTAGTAATACCAATTTTTATTGCTTGACTTTTTTATGCTGAATAACATAAAGGGCTTCCTTTTCTACAAATGCAGTAGCCATAATAATTAGATCAGAAAGGTAATGTTGATTGACTGAAGGACTCAGGTTTTTTAGGTAAACACCAGAGATGTTCTTGCTTGCCATATAAACCCTCTATTTTTTATCTGTTTTAATTAACTTACCTTCATTACTAAGGTTTGTCATAGCTCTTCTGATAGATGTTAGAGGACATTTAAGTTCTGTCATACTTAAAACCATTGAGGGACTAAAACGTAAATCTGGGTATTTACTTTCATAGAAATGCAGACATTTCATAATTTTAGCCTCTTGGCTTTTTGCTTTAGCAATAGATTGAGCTAATTCGGCAGGGGTTTCTCGAATGGTGTTATAAAAAGTCATTACTTCTCACCCCTGATTCTTGCCCATCTTTTTTTCTGTCCAGCCGCTACAGCCAAATCATATCCACCATTAAGGATGGCTTGTTTTGTTTTTTCTGGATCATACATATATCTCTGAAAATAGTGATCTCCAGTGAAGTAGTGTATGCCTTCTTTTAAAACACCTTTTCTTCTGTAATTTTGAATCGTATGGGAAGCAATACCAATTATTTTTTCTGTTTCCATGCCGTTATATAGACCTTTTTCTGCAAAATGTTCTTTAGTTCTCATGTTTAAGTATTTTGAATAATCAGTAGGAACATATTGAACAGGTTTTATGAGGTTATAAAATTCTTTCATCACTTCATTATTGCGTCTTGAATTGTAAGAAAGTTTGCCTTTCCACCCACCAGAATCTAAGGAAATAAGAAATTTGTATCTTTTTTGAATCCTATGATGTGTAAATTTATAAGGATATGCAAGTCTTTCATTTATAAATCCTTCAAGAGCAATTTTTAAATATTTAATTTTTAGTTGAATCCATTTATCAATATCAGTTTTTTTCCAAAAACAATGATCTATACCAGCAGAAATACTTTTTTCTAGTTTTCTTGAAGGTTTTGGCAACCAGTTTTTTGCTAATTGAACACGAATGTACTCCATTTCATATCCAGTAAGTTCAACTAAATCAAAAACAGAATACTCATCAGACATAATTTCTTCTCTAGGATCAAAAGGAATAGATCCAGTTATATCAAATTCTTTTTGTAAGATTTGCCTTACCCATTCTCTTGTAAAGTTAAATCTGTCTGCAATTTTTTGAAGTGTATATCCTTCCTTTCTCATACGAAGGATAATTTCATTTCTTGCTTGTTTAAGCTCTGGTGTAACTGTGTAATGATTGTGTTTTTTCATAGTGATTTGATTTGAAAGTTTGCTAGTTGATCTTTTACTTTTTGTGCTTCTGGTGGAAGTGCAAATTCTTGGTTTTTAATGTTTTTTTGGATAAGTTTATTCATAAGCTTTTCTGTTTTCTGCCAGCTTTCTTTTCTCATGTTGTGTATATCTCGAACAATGTCTATTGGTATGTCAACACCAACATTGTTTCTTATGTGACCATCTGAATCTCTAAAACCATGAGAGATTATCTGACCATCTATGTCGTATTGAGCATTAGCTGAAGCACAATAACAAATGAGAGCTAAGTCCTGACCAGAGAACCGCCTTCCCTTGTCATCAATGTCATAGTCTGGTAAATGATTGTTTACTAACTTATCTGAATTGTTGATTATGCCTGTATCGTTGCAAGCATAACAAGTGTATTTAGGTGCGTTGAAGGTAACTTCTCTGTCAACAGCAGATCTTTTATAATTTTTCATTACTGTTTTCTTATTAATCTTGCGATAATTTCTTCTCTTGTCATTCCTTTAGCCATATCTTCTCTTATGACTCTTTCTATTGCTTCAAAAAATCTTTTTGTAGATTGACTATTAGCAATCTCTTTTTCATAAGCGTTTAGTTCCTTCATGGTGTTAAAAGGGTGTGTTTTGTTTGGGTTTTCCTAATGTAGTTGCTTTTTTAGATACTGTCAATAGATATTGTTCAAATTGACCATTTTTGAGGTATCTGAAACAATCAGGAAATAATGGTGTGAAGTTATCATTCTTTAATTGCTTTGATCTGGCTCTTATATCAGCCTGTAGGCAATCAAGTATCTTTTCCTGTGTCTTTTTACCTAACTTACTAAATTCGGCTTTTGCAAGCTTTTTAGATTGTGAAACAACACGCATTGATGTAGGTATCTTTCTGTAAGCTTCCCAGAATGGTTCAAAAAATTTATCTACAGGTTTTTTCTGACTAATAGTTTTATAGTTATTTGTTTTAGTTAAATTGTTATAGTTAGGGTGACTCTGTGACATAGGGGCTATGACTTTCTGACATACCCCCTGTGACTCTCTGTCATAACCCTGTGACTCTATGACACCCCTATTTGTTATTGATGGGCTTATCACAGGTGTTGGTTTAAAATGTTGCCAGACGGCCACTCTATAGCAGTTTGTCCTTTGGTTATTCTCATCAATCCTGATCTGTTTTTGCAACAGGCCAAGTTCTACTAATTGGTTAACAGTTCTAATTACTGTGCGAGGGGACATCATTGCATCTTTGGCAATCGTGGCATAACTAGGCCAGATGTTTGGATAATATGATTGCAAACACCAAATTACTGATAGTTGGTTTGGTGTTACTTTGCCTTTTAATGCTGTTGGTAAAGCTATGAATGGGGTATTCTCTGGAATAAAGCTCATTTTTTATGGAATATATTATTTCTGTGAAAGGTATTGAATCTGCTCCGCAGGGAAGCAAAAAACACGTAGGTAATGGAATAATGATTGAGACAAGTAAGCGTCTAAAGTCATGGCGAAAACAGGTGAATTTGAGAGCAAAGTTAATAGTGGACGATATAATCAAAGAACCAGTTGAGATAGAGGTGGTGTTCTGGTTCAAAAGGCCGCTTAAGCACTATCTCCCAAATGGCATGGTGCGTCAAGCTGCTCCTGTGTATATCACTAATAAAAACAAAGGTGATTTAGACAAACATTGCAGAGCATTACTGGATAGTCTAACTAAGTCCGCATTTGCTGACGACTCACAGGTGGTATCTTTACACGCTGTCAAAAAGTACTGCGAAACAGAATCTCAGACTGGGGCAACTATAAAAATAAGAACAATCAATGAAGCGAATTTCATGGGTAGCTTGTCCTAAATGCAAGGATTATACAGACCAAAAAGTAAGAAGATCAGACCGCAATTCAAAGCACGTTATTGTAAGACGTAGAGAGTGTTATGAATGTGGTCATATTTGGCACACTATCCAATATCCAGAGATGATTGTTGAAGATATAAAAGCAAAATATACATTGTGTGAGTAGTCGGGTGATAGATAGGCACTTCGCTTGCCCCCCTGCCTTTCCTAAATCTCACAATAGGTATTTTATGGCTTTCAGACTTAGCTTTGCAAAAGTCATCAGGCTACCCGACTCATAATTCATTTAAAGCGTGTTCAAGGGAATAAACAACTCTGGAAATTATTCCAGCATCAAGATGTTCTCTTGCAACACCAGATCCTTTTGTTGATGGATTCTTTTTCAAAAACTGTCTAAGCCTATGGGCATCTTCAGCTTTTATGTTGAGAAAGATGTTCATGTATCGTTTTAGGTAGCGAAGCATGGGCAATCTCTTACATTTAGATATTAGCCTTTAATACAAAGGATCATCAAATTCTGGAATATTTGCGGTATATATAATATCTTCACAATTTTTTATTTCTAAATGGATCAAAGCAAGTTTTTCTACTGCTGCATAGACCTCCTGTTTTGTTCTTGGTTTACAAAGATAATCTATATACTTTTCTGCCTCTTGTTCACAAAAAGCTTTTTTAAACTGGTATTCAAGTTTGTCTTGAGTCATCTTGAGCTTCTTTTTATCCATTGTATTTCCACTTCTGTTGCTTTTCAAAGGTAAAAAGTTCATGGCTTACATGAATATATTTATCTCTGAATGTTTTTTGGAAATCTTTGTTTTCCATAAGCATGGTAATGATAATTCTTGAAACAAACCTTGCTTTTACATTTTGTGAATACATTGCTTTGAAAGTGATCTTGAATAGTTCAACATCACCTTTTATAAGCTTTTCTATCTCTTCTTTGAACTCATGCTTTACAGCAAGCTCAGAAAGATGTCTTGCCTCTTCAGTGTCAGGAGTGACAGTAGCCTCTGTGATAAGGGCTTGAGCAAGTTTTAGTCTTTGATCTGGTGTCATTGTTTTTGTAGTGATAGGTGAATAAAGACCCCACCAGTTGAGGTGGGGCTGATTTGATTTAGATTATTTTGCTAAAAGTGACTCAAAGCATCTAGAAGAAAGCCAGTAAAGATCTTCACCAAACATTCTTTTCTCTGCTTTTGTTTGTCCTCTTTCTTCTATCTCGATTGCACCTTTGTTAGCTAAAGAGCCGATTACACCTTTTAATTGGTTTTGTGTAATGTTTAGAACTTTAGTAAGTGGTTGAACTTCTTCCCAATCTAATAACCACTCTGAGGGGTCATCTAAGCCAAAGTCTGAAGCTTCTAAGTCATCTACATACCATGCGATAGGAAATAGATCCATAACTTGTTTTTCTAGATCAGTAAATGTGTAAGTAGTTTTTACACATTTGCCTAGTTTTTCAGAATACTCAAGACCATTGATGGTTTTGTTTAGTGCTGAGTGAGTTTGTGGAAGCTTAGTCATTTGAATCCTTTGCGAAGTTTGAATAATCAGCCGATCTCTCGACCTCATGTACTTAATATATATGTATTAAATATATATGTCAAGCTTTTACCTCTAATTACCTCTATATGTTTTGAATCTGTAACAATATCTTATAGGTATTGACAGGTAAACAAAGGTAATATAATATAGATATATGGCCGAGAGGTCATTCTTTCGCAAGGAATTTTCAATGTATCGTTCTTACAACTATTACCCTCCCTGCATTGGTTTTGCAAAAGCCAAAGCACCAAGAAAAGAGGGTCACATCAAAAAGTCAGACACATGGCTTACTGGCAAATACAACACTTTCAACAAATGGTATTGGAAGGGCCAGCTTCCAAAGCTTCCTGTTTATTTCAGAGGTCACCAAAATGCTAGTCGCATGGGTGCTGCTTATGGCTGGGCTGGTCATGCTCAAGGCATTACCATCAACGGCTACATGAGTCAGGACAATGTTCTCAATGTTCTATTGCATGAAATGGTGCATATCGAACAATTTATTCTTAGAGAGCAAAATGGCGATCATGGCAGATACTTCAAATCTCGCTGTAGAGAATTGACTGCATTGACTAAGAAAAGATATGGGGTAGTCAAATGACTACTCCTAAGACACAAGCTGAAAAAGATCAGCACAAGAGAGCCAGATTCAAAGCTCTCAGACTTCCAAGAGTCGAAGCCATAGTCAAAAGACACAGGCAGCTTCAAAATCTAGCTAATCAAAGCAACTACAAATTTACCAAAGCTGAAGCTGAACAAGTAGTCAAACTTTACGAACTTATGCTTGAAGAAGCACAAATCGCATGGCTTGAAGTTGACTCTTACAACTTAAAAAACTATTTACTTACGATCAAACGGAGCTTGACTAATGCAAAACTTTTTCTTACTTATCGCTGGCATGGGGTTGTTTTATACAACCCTCTCAGGGACACTTTATGACATGACATATGCAGACTGTTATGAAAAAAATATTGAACTCGCTTGTAAGGAGCTACAACAATGAACTTTAATCACCAACAATATGTAGAAATTTACTCAGCATTAAAAGAGGGTTGCTGGGTAAATCAAGAAGTCAGACAAGAGCTAGTAGAAAGACTTGAACAATATATGATTCGAGTTGCTATGCACAATGACTTTTACCCTAAAAATACTTTGACATCAGCAAACGCTAAAGCATCAAAGGAGCAAAACAAATGACCTTTGAAATGACACGCATAAAGCAAAGGCTTGCTGATCTTGAAAAAGGTTACAAAGAACTTTCTTTCTGGCATGACCAATGGAAGAAACTGCATCTAAATGCAAGTGAAGCTTCAAAAAAACAACAGAGCTTCAAAGTGAAGTCCATGAAACCATGAAAATAATGACTGATTCAATAATGGAATTACGTCAGATTGTTCAAAAATTAGATCCTATGGCACAAGCAATGCTTGAGCTTACAGACAGGGTTAAAAATTAGAACAAAAAAATACTGGTAAAGACCACCCCTGATCTCTACCAGCACTTCACCCATTTGTCCTAACACCAGAGGACACCATTACTATAACAAAATGGAATCTTTAAACAACACCACACCGCATATAACGTCAGTTGATATTGACGAACAAGTGTATAGATCAGATCCAGCTTTTGCAGCATCTGATTTGAAATATGCCATAGATCATGGCTTACAGGCTTTTTATACTTACAAGTTTGGCAAGAACAATCCTCCTAGAATTGCAACCCCAGCAATGAAGTTTGGATCAATGTGTCATAAGTACTGTTTAGAACCTCAACTCTTTGAAGGTTCTTATGCCTTGCTTGATGATAAAAGAACAAAAGCTGGTAAAGCAACAGCACTTGCTTTGCAAGAAAAAGGAATTGAAACTTTTACAACTCCAGAATTGGATACTCTTACAGGTATCTATAAGGCTCTTTGTAATAACGAATTTGCTAACAAATACATTATTTCAGATACCTTGAGAGATACCAGAGGACTAGCAGAACAATCCTACTGGTGGAAGCATAGGGAAACAGGTTTGCAATGCAAATGCCGTTGTGACTATGTGATTGATGATATGGTCATTGATCTCAAAACAACAGGTGAGGGTGGTGCATCACCAGAAGCATTTACTAGAACTATTGCTTCATTCAAATATTTTTTACAGGCTGCTCACTATCTTCAAGGTACTGGAGCAAAGCGGTTCATATTTGTGGCTGTTGAAAAGGTATTCCCATACAGCGTGGGAGTATATGAACTGTCACCCCACTTCATTGAACGTGGGTATGAACTACAGGAACAAACTTTGTCTGACATCAAAGCTGCCCAAGAGTCAGGCATCTGGGCTGGATATACCGATCAAGCTCCAGAGGGCATCAAAACACTTACACCCCCTAAATGGCTTTAATTAACACCATGACTAGACCACTATTAACAGGAATTATTCAGCCAGAAGATATTTTCTTCAAAGGCAAATATCAATATGTTTCATGGGCAAAAATTGCTAATTACCTCCATGAACACGCAAAAGGCTGGGATTTTCATTTAGAACTCCCTCCAGAATCGCCTGTAAACCCTCTCTCAAATCTTGCCGTATGGAAAGCACCTGACGAAACAGGCTTTTTAATGGGTTACTTTACAGATCCAGAGGGTAACAAAACAAGTTCTTTTCCTTATCCGATTATGGATAACAGAAACAATCCGATCAAATGGGATAGGATCTCTTCAAGAGATATTACTGATTCTCACCGCAGAGCTTTATGTGCCTGTGCAGCTTTTACTTTTTCTCTTGGCTCAGAGCTTTGGACAGGTAATGAAATAGTTGGATCTAAAGAAACTAAATCATCTGTTAAGGATAGGACTCCAGTTTCTACTCAAAACCTCACAGTTGTTGCCAAAGATGCAATCCTAAAAGCTGATACCAGAGAAAGACTTGATAAATGTGCTGAGTCTTTAGAGGTGCGTTATGCTAACAGACAAATACCGCAAGATGATTACAACGATCTTTGCGACCTTATCAAAACTAGAAAAGAGGTGATTAAAACATGACAGTAGCTGAGAGCCAGTTTTTCACAACAGAGCAACTGGCTTCAAGATATGGCAAAACTCCTCAAACAATCAGAAAGTGGCGGTACAAAGGGTATGGCCCTGAGTTTTACAAACTTAATGGTTTTGCAGCTATTTATGGCGAACCTACAATTAGATACCAACTACACAAAGTCCTTGCTTGGGAAGAAGCAAACGGCATTACACCTATTGAACCTTTTTAATTACTATGGCTTACGAACCTTTTGAACCAGCTTTACCAATTCCTGTAAATTTTTCAGTACAGGACAACAAATATGAAGGTAAAGAAAAGTACCCTAAAAAACTACGTTTATTTATTCCTTTAGAATCTGCTACAGAATTTGTTACTCATGTGATGAACATGGTAGAACAAAAAAAATATCATAAAAACTGGAAAAGTATATGATATGCGAACAGGTGAAAGAGAGGAAGTTGAAGGTATTAACATTTATGGCAACGGAAAGGTCGGTACTTTCGACTCAGACGAATATGGTGCTTATGGCACTATAAACCCCAAAAAAGTAAAATTAGAAGCATCTGAGGCCACTGTAGATGTCTCAGCTAATCAAGCAGAACTATCTGCCTCTGAAGATTTACCTTTTTGATTATGTACTTAGTAACTTTTCCTAACAATCCATATGTAGGTCAGATTTTTTATCACCCAGAATCTGAAAGAACTTATGAGTTCTGTGAAACTTTAAGAAAAAACAAGGAAACTGGAGAAATTATTGAGTCTGCAAACTGGATTGATATTACGGAAAAAGACTTAGTTCCATAAGTTGAGGCATGATCCGCTAAGCCTCCATTAGTTAAGTATTCTGCTCTTTTGCAATTATGAGTTATGCCGACTGACTTTAGGCTTTTCCTACAAACTTAGTTGCAAAAAGTTATGAGTTCTCATTGAAGAGTGAATAGTAAGTCAGAAAGACCATAAGTCATGTAGGGCTATTCATTAAGATTACAGGGTCAGTAAGTCCTCTACTTCTTTCCAAATATAACAAACCTAATGCGATCCCAAAGGGTCGCTTTTTTCTTGCTTAGTCGTTTTTCTAACTTATAAATATATGTTTGTTGTGTGGCTATCAGATCAAGTGAAGTGCTTACAAAGTGTGCTTGCTTTGCATTTGTCTGTAATAGCTTGATTGCATAAGGCTTGAGAAGTTCTATATCTTTTAAATTATTTATAAATGTAATAGACTTTTGCACCTCAAATTCACCCTCAAGGCTGTAAGTAGAAGTCAAAACCTTGATAATATCTTTCATTTGACTGGAAAGAGTTTTTCTTCAATCATCTTTACTATGGCATCGTCAACGTCATTATCGGATTTAGCCGCCAAATCTTTTAAAAGCGACAAACAGGCTTTGCGTAAAGATTCACTTCTACCAAATTTAATAATGAGATTTACTAAAAATTTAGACATAAGTTTGTATTATCTTTTCCAAACATACCAAAGATTATTGAATCTTGCCTTCTAACCTGCTAACCGCCTGTGATAACTTGTTTAATCTGTTGTATATATCAATAATTGTTTTTTCTCTTCTATTACTCATGTTAGATAGCACCATCACAAAAGCGGTGGCTGCTGCTCCTATTAAAGCTGCATAAACCTCTGGCATTGCTTTAATTTACAATTATGCTTAGTATGACTAATAAATTCTAATTATGTCAGAAAAAGTTAAAGAATCAGCAGAAAAAATAAAACAAACAGAAGATGATAAGCCAGACTATCAGGAAAAAATCACCTTTTTAGTTTCTACAATTGCACAAGCATTTATACTAACTTGGTGTTTATTAGTTTTATCTCTTGGATATGTAAAACTTCCTAATAAACTATTTGGGATAGATATACCAGACCAGCCAAGAGTGGACAGCACTTTTGCCGCAGGTTTGCTAGGCAATATCTTGGGCGGACTTGGCATCAGCGTTAATGCTGCTCAAGGTGCAAAGAAAAAAAGAAAGAAGAAGAAAACGGTGCTATCGCTAACAATGGAAGTGGCTATCAAACAATCATAATAAAACAACCGATTGAACTTATCACAAGTAAACCTGATGTCGTACAGGTTGAATCAAATCAAACTAAAAAACCATGAGAAAACTTCTTCCCCTTTTATTGATTGCTTCAAGTGTTCCTTGCTACGCAGATGTAACTTCTAGCATGATGACAACTGTATCAATACAAGTTAATGCAGCAGGTACACAAGTAGAAAGATTAGGTGGTTCTTATAGTGCATCTGGTACAAATGTTGGAACTACTAATACTGGTGATGAATTAGGTGGCTTTAGTGTAAACGCTACAACTGGTGCTGTTACTTTTGATTCTGGTCAATATTCAATAAATTCAAATGCTACAAACTGGTCTTTTTCTGAATCACTATTACAGCCTGACACTATGCAATCAGGTACTTTAGATGTAGGTGATGTCAATAATTTTGGTAGTGTCATATCAACTGATGCAGGGGTAGGAACAGGATTTGATGTAACTATTGGATCAGATCATACAATTACAGATTTAGATGCAGGTGGGGCTGGTTCAGTAACAACAGGAAGTTTTGTTACTTCTGTAACATCAAACTGATGAATGAAAAAACTTTTACTGCTACTGTTTTTTTATGTCATACCAGTTAATGCACAACCAGTCACTCCAAATTTTACTGTCGGCACAGTTTCTTCAACTACAAATACAGTCACCTCAATATCAGAAACGGTCACTAGTTTTGACTATTCCACAGGATATGAATACACAGTTACAGGTGTTGGGGTTTCTATGGATGGTGACAGTATTACTCCACCTCCCACAACTATTAATGAAACTGTAAACGGAACTGTATATACATGGACAGGATTAGATCTTTCATCAAAACCAAATTGGGAAGTTACAGGCGATGCCTTTCAATTTACAGAAACATATCATGGTGCAGGGCTTCAAAATATGACAATCATCAACAGGCAAATAGAAAGCGAAAGTGTAGTCACAAGTACCTCAGTATTCTCCCAATAATTTTGCTATCACCAACTCAGGTGTTAGCTAATGCTGTTTCACAATCAAACAATGGAAGTGTCACGAATATGGCAATCCAATCACTTACAGGCAATATGACTACGAATCAGTTTGGAAATAATATTGTTTGTCAAGGAGCTACTCTTACATTCTCTCCATTTATTACTTTTGGTGCTAACTATAGAAAACCTTTTGATCATTACTATACGACTCCTTACTATGACCAGACAGATGCAAATGATGATGGTGTGCCAGACAATGCAGGGGTAGTTTTGTTTGATCAACTTAATTACTCTGGTACAAACAAAGATAGTTATGCACTTAATACAGGATTTAGCTTGAATTTTACAATCCCTCTTGATAGGTCATTGCAAAGTACTTGTGAAGAAGCTGCTACAACTCAAGTAAAATTACAACAACAAATATTAGAAAATAAAAGATTAGATTGGCAGATAGCGAGAATTAGGGAATGTGGATCACTTCTTGCTAACGGAGTACGAGTGCATGAAGATAGTCCTTTTTATGGATTATGTGCAGATATATATTTAGAACCTAAACCAAATCAAGTTGTACCACATACTCACGTTATTGATCCTGATTAGTTTCTTTCTTTTTTGTAAGTTTCTTTATTAAATTCTTTATTATTGGTTTTACTAAATTAATAATAAGTGGTGTAGTCGCAGCCACAGTAGCAATAACAGCAGTATTAATAACAAGGCTAACTGGTGGTATGTATTGTTCTTGGAAAGGTACTTGCTCATAGATTGTTTGGCAGATGCCTTCGCTATCTCTTTCAAAAGCAACAATCCTCTCTAGCTTCTTATCATTAGCATAATCGCCAATTCTTCTGTTGGAATTAGGGTCAGGGCAATCTGTTAATAAAATAATATTATTTTCTTTATTAGGTGGGATTACTGGTTTTTCTTTTGGTGGTGGCGGTGGTGTATTTATTGTAGGTTTAGTTTCTTCTTGAATATACTCCAATTCTTTAGGGTCATAGTTTATTGGTATATAAGATGGGATTGTATGCCCTGCTGGACAGCTATAATAAGCTCCGTTTGAGTCATCAAATATAATCTGTGTATTCTTAACAGAAACATCTCTGTGAGTCTTTGTACAACCAGCCATATTGATTTTAGGCAATGCTATATTTAGACTTTGATTTGTTGTAGGTATATGTATTACTGGTATATCAGGAATTACAATCTGTGGTATTTCCAATTACTTCATTGGTAATGGTATAGATTCACCAGTTGTCTTTGGTATCTTATTATCTAACATTTTGGGCATAAGTCCCTGCACATCTTTAAGAACTCGATTCATTAATTTGTTTTGAAATTGAGGTGACGTAAGGTATTTGTAGCCAAAATATGATGCACCTAAAGTGCTAGTGATTAAAAGGAATGAAGCTATACTTAAAATGTTAGCTATTTTTTGAAACATGGTAAAAGATGCAATTATTAAGGCAATAAGCCATACATTAATTATATCTATGCTTTTGATAATACCAACTATTGCACCTTTATATCTAATAACGTCTTATATGACAAGACAGATGCAAGAAAAGGTTAACTAATCAGCAGCTTCGGGTGTGTTTCCCTCTGCTACCCAAGCAAGGTACTCTTGGTAGTCGGTGTTTGCTTCGTCAAATGGAATGTAAATATCATCATGGTCTGTTGTTTTTGGAACTTTTATAGAGTTTGTAACTACTGTTCCATCTCTTAATTTGTATTTTTTGTAAGTGTTGTAACGCATAAAATCTCCTATAGTTCAGCAGAACAAGTCCACCCTAATTAAAGTTTGCTAAAGCACTACCACTTCCATTGCCAGCAAAACCTTCTGTAGTCTGATTTTGTGCAGCAAAGGTAACACTATTTGTTGGTGAAGTGGTTACAGTTGGTGCAGCCCTCATTTCAACAGGCAATCTTATCCATCTATCTGATTCACCATTGTTAACACAGATATGTTGATAGTCAAAACCTTTTTGGTAATAACGTTTAGAAAGATGAAGCTCTTGTGCAAGTGACCTATGCTCAAAATCTGTTGCCACATCTGAATCACTTGCTTCTAATTGCACTCCTGTTAAATAAAATTCATTACTGGTGTTATCCATAAAATTAGACTGACCTGTAACTGCTGCGTTAACATCACCTGATGTCCAAGAAGTAACAGCACTTGCTATATCATCAGGTCCAGCAGCTAAATGCCACAATATTCTTAAGCCTTCATTAGTACCTGTAGTAATGTTATTTGAAGTATCGGCTGGAAATGCAATAGTAAATCTTTGCCAACTTGAAGTAACTGTAAAACTTCTATTTTGGTAATAGTATGTACCACCAAGAGTTTTCTTGCTTAACTGTACAGAATATTGATGATTATTATTTTGTGAAGCTGACTTAGCATAAAAAGATAAAATAAATTTTTTGGCAGATGATGTTCCAGAAGCAAACCCAATAAGGCTATCTGCCTCTAGTAATGTTGCTATCACTCCATTATGACTTCCAGTTGGTGTTTGAGTGCTGTCAGGTGTGATTTTTAATGACTTAGTAAATCCGTCTGGTGCAGATGTATCTTGAGTTGTAGTTGTATCAAATGTAAATCCACTACCAGTTCTGTGATGAAATCTATCTAATGTATATTCTTCGCCTGTTGCTGTATATGAGCTTGCTCTTTGATTAATAATCATCGAACCGTTTATAACTCTGTTTCTATTACTTAGGTTATTAGTAATATTGGCGGTGCAAGTTCCATCACTGTTATTAACAGTAATAGCAGCAGTACTAGCTCCTACCCCTTTAATCGAATTTACCTTGATCTCTGACATAATTAACTAGGTTCAGTAGGAAAAGTAACAGATGACATATCTAAGTTACCATCTGCATCTAATTTAGGCGATGCACTAGCTGGAAGATCACGCAAACTTTGACGATATGTTTTCCATGCTGTAGATAATGTTAAATCAGAACTAGCTCTCCAATCACATAAAGATAAAAGTCTATCTCTCTCAACTCTTAATAATCTCATAGGTTCTGCATTATTTAATCTAGTAACCTCTGCATCTATTTCAGATTCAGTTGGTGCTGAACCAGAATCTAACCATGTCAAACCAGAATACTCATCACCATTCCAAGCAAATTGTTTATTTGGTTTTAAAGAACTTAATGCGTTTGCTTTGGTGTAAATCATTGTGCGATCTCCGTTAACATATTAACTACTGGTTCAGCATTACTACTTGCTGGTAATTCTACGGTATTAGAGGCACTATGACTTCTCATGTATAATTTGTATTCTATTGTATTACCCACTGAGTAACTAGGAGAATCAAGATAATTTATAGCAAATGGAACTTGTAATCGACTACTGTCTCCTCTTACTTCAGCTATAAATCCAGAATTATTGTTTGCTCCAACAGTTTGACTTGAACCTACTGGTGCAATTCCTGTAAATGTTCCACCATTAATACTTCTATATACATCTACAAACGCACGATGGTCTGTTCCATTCGTATTAATCATTGAATGAAAATTTACAAGAATTTTGCTTCCAGCAAATACTGGTGTAATAGTTACGGTATGAGCAGAGGCAACATATGTAATGGAATTTGTTGCAAGTCTAGTATGAGTAGTAGTTTGAACTCTTTGAACAGTAGTTCCTGATCTAGGGTTTGTTGTTGTTAATACTGTTCCATCTGCTGTATCAGGTAAAGTCATTACCCTTGTATTAGCCGAAGAAGAAGGTGCTTGTAAGCTGAAAGACCCACCACCTGATGCCGAATTGAGCTTAATCTTTGCTGTCATTTATGCAGCCTCCAATGCAGCAACTTTTGTTTCCAATACTTCAATTTTAGCAACAGCTTCCTGTAATGCAGCAGTAAGTAAAGGTACAAGTTTACTTTGATCTATTCCTTGATATACAGGATTATTGTCAGCGTCAACCTCGTCTTTTGTTCCTGTTATAGCCTCTGGTACTGCTGTAACTTCATGTGCTAAAAATCCATCAACTGTTGTTTCTGCATCAGCAATAAAATTAAACCTTTTTGGTTTTAGTGTTTTTAATCTTGTTATTCCATCTGAAATAGCAACTACATTTTCTTTTAGACGATAATCTGAGGATGTGTTGTAAGAAGTGCTTGAACTCGATACATCAATAGATCCAACATCAGAATTATTTTTCTGAAAACGCAAACATTCCCCATCACTATTATGTCTTGCAAAAATACCAGCATGAGTACCATCAACACCTACAAGGACACCTGCTGTAGGATGTATCACTATACCTGATCCATCATTATGAGGTGCAGTATTTGTAGTGCCAAAAAAAGTTCTTCCAGACGAATCTATACGCATACGTTCTACATCAGCAGTACCAAAACGAATGGGAATACCATCTTGAGTATGTACAAAAAATTCGCTACCAGACATTCCAATAAAAGCATCTTTATCGGTATCAGTTTCGTGTAATAAAACTTGTGGCTGTATCCCTGCAACATTAATTCCTCTTGAATTTCCTCCAAAACCACCAGCGTTATAAGAAGTATTACCAATTAATAAATTTCCATTTGAATCAAATCTGCTTCTTTCAGTTCCTCCAGTATTAAAACCTAAAATATCAGATCCAAAACTAATTCCTGTATTACTATCTGTTCCCTGTAATGCTGGTGCGGAAGCTGATCCGTCAACTCCAGAAATGCCAGTAGTGCCGTTAATGTTTAAAGCCATAATTAAAGAATAACAAGTATTGCACCAGATGGCACAGTAATAGTAACACCTGAGTTAATTGTAGGACTTACGGTGTGAGCGTGTTTACTAGCCGTTAATGTGTAATCTGTAGTTACGTTTTGATCTGTCTCGACAAATACCTCATCAGTGCCGCCTCCTGTAGCTCCAGCACCACCTCCAATTTCACCCCAGCCAGTGTTTTTATACCCTTCAAAGACATTAAGTGTTGAGTTATATCTAAACATACCAACAGCAGGGCTGCCATCTCTCTGAGCCGTTGTTCCTACAGGTAAATTTAAAGAATTTGTATAGTTATGAGTTACCTTTCCTGTAAAAGTGCCACCAGCTAATGCCATTAAGCCTAAATTAGTCGCTGATACATCACCTATTGTTATATATGCGTTATTAGCAGAGTTTCTTATCTTCAATAATGAACTTGAAGTATCAATGTGCATTTGAAATGCGGTATTGATTGACGGATCACCAGAACCGCTATTTGTAGAATTTATTGCAGCAGCAATTTGATTTAATTTTGTACGAACAGCACTACCTGTACCGTTATCAATAACGTACCCAGTTCCGCCTGTAGAATCTACTCTTGCCATAAGTTAGTTTCCTTTACCAAATCCTACCGCAGTAAAGTTAAAATTTCTACTAATACTAGCATTTGATGAGTTTTTGAAATGGACTGAAAACCCAGTACCAGTTACGTTTGTTACTTCAAAATAATCACCACTAGCCATGTTCTGTGCAGTGATGCCAATAGAAGGCAAGTTAGAGTTTGCACCAAGAAGGGCTGATGTGCCAACAAAGAATGGATGTGAAAAAGAAATATTTTTAATTCCACTACCAGAGCTTATTGCCGTTGCGCTCTGTTCTGTTCTTCTCTGAAAGCTGGCTGTATATCCTAACTCGGTCACTCTTATATCCTGTGCAGGGTCATCGCTTGATAGCAAGGCTCTAAATTGAAACCCTCTACCTTTAAATAATCCATTTACAAAAGTTTGAAATGCAGTATATGTAGGTGATCCAGATGAAGGGTCATCTTGAGTAAACCTAACTTGCAATTCACAGTTCACATCGAGTGCATTAGTTCCGTCAAAATCAGTCCAAGTATCTATGTTTGCTGTTCTGCTATCAAACAAATCATTAGGGTAAAAACCAGTAGAGAATATATGTTGTTTAAGATCAAGAGCAAAAACACCGCCTAAATCAAGAGTTGTACTACCAGCCGCACCACCAAAATCATATGTGCCAGAAGAACTCAAACCACCAAAATCATCAAGACTTGCTACTGAATCAAAGTCTGTTATGTCATCAAAATTACCAGCACCAAGTAAACTAAGACTATTGGTTATAGGATCAAACTGCACATTGCTCTTTGTTCCTTGAAACTTAGGACTATCAGTATCTTCTCTTCTGGTTTGTGCAATCAAATTAGGTTGTGCATCTGGTAAATCAATTACGACTGAAGCACTGCTTTGGCTTAAATTACCAAGATCATCAACAAAGCGAACAAGATATTCACCTTCAACATATGGAACAATTACATCTGTGGAGTTTCCAGCCAATCTATCAATATCAGTAGCAGAGCTAAAAGTACCACTACCATCTGTTTTTTGTGAAAAATCTAATTCTGCAAAAGCCACCATGTAAAACATCAACATCCGTTGAGGCATCCCATCTTAATCTGATTAATTTTTCATTTATTGGTTCAATTCTTAAATTCTGTACATTTGCTGGCGGTGCTGTTTTGCCAACTGCATTAAAAGTTAAAACTGCTGGAGTGACACTTGGTTCAAGTACTGCATTGTAGCTAAAGACTTCAAACTCATATGTGCCTAACTCAGAATCAAATATCTCAAATTCTGGACTTGTTGTTATGCGTGTAATAACATTACCACCATTAAATTTGTATTTAACAGAATATTGAGTAACACCTGATACTGGTTGCCATGTAATAAATAATTTACTTACAGCCCTATTATTTAAAACAATAATTTTTTCTTGTCCCTGCAAGTTTGTTGGGGCAGCTTTAGGTGCAATTAAAGTTGTTATTAATGGATTTGTAATTGTTGCACCGTCTTCAACAAAAGCATATTTATTAGAGTTATGAAATAATGCTGTGATTGTATATTGATTGTTTGCTTCATCAACAGAAAGTACCCTAAAATCCTCTGTTTCTATAACTTCTCTTTCAAGTAACCATACAGCATTAGTTTGTGGTGCAGAGCTAAAAGCACTGCTTACAGATATTACAGCACCACTAATACCAGATATTGTTCTTTCTTCTAAAGAGCCGTCAGATAATATAACTAATAATTTATCTCCTGTCTGTGATGAGCTAGGTAGATCAAGGACATTATCAACCGTTATTTGTGTTGTAGTAGCGGTATTAATTCTGCCTGATCTTCTTAAATTACTACGAACAGGGTCTTGTATTGTGATTACCTGAGAAGGTCTTATTAATGTTCCAGCAGAGGCATCAGTGGTGAAGGTCACAGTCTCTGTTTCTTGGTTTTGGGTGTATATGTGCCACAAACCCATTCTCCTTGCTTGTGCCTTATCAGAGCAGCCTATAGCTTCAATATTACGGATTTGTATGCCATATTTAGCTTGCAATGCAGTATCTTCAACAGTTACATAATCAAACTGTCTGACATTGTTATCAAAATATTTGACATTGATTACTGTATCTCTTGTTCTCTGACTAGCTCCTGTATAAACAAAACCAGCTTCAGTAACATTTGCATAAGAAAAAAGTAAGTGCTTGATGTTGGTCTGTCTTGAGTAAGAGTAATTTTATTTGCTACAACATAAAGATTTGCTCTCATCATTGAAGCAATCTGGTTTAACAATGTGAAAGCCTCTGTGCTTTGCTGTAAAACAATATTTGAACTAAATCTTGGGGAAGTACCTCCTTGACCGTTATTGATTAGTTCAGAATTATAAACAGACGCATTATAAAAAGAATACTTATCTACCTGATCTTCAGAAACAAAATCACCAAAACCCGCCCTTGATTCTGTTAATAAATCATAAAGCACCCAAGCTGGATCATTACAATATTCTTTAGTTCCTTTCAGAGTTCCGTTGAAAGTTCCAGAAAATGACAATGAACCATCTGCTCTGACTGTTGAATTATGTGGGATTTTAACTTTACGACCACGAACTCTGTACATACGTTGTGGAACAGATCTGAAAATTTCAGCATCAAAACGTAAGGCTGCAACAGCAGTATTAGCAAAAGCAGTAGGGTCAAAAACTAATTCTGTGATTGATGTAAGTTCAAAGGCATTAAGTAATAAATTATCGGAACTATCTGCCGTTGTGCGTGTAACTGTAACTGTTAGAGGAAAGTCTGAATCTTCAATATCTTCTGGTAAGAATATTATGTGATCTTTAAAATATGGTGATGTAGTTTTACCTGTAACAAATGCACCTGTTGAACTTTTAGCTAAAAATGCTGAGTTTACTGTTTGCCCATCAAAATTAGGCAAAATCTGTTTAATTACTGTGCTTGCCTGATCTTTTACTTCTATTTTGTAGTCAACTCTTGTACCTGAGATATTCCCATCACTTTCTATTTTTTGCAAAGAGGGAAAACCAAGTGTCACTCTTATGCCTTCTGTAGAAGTATCAGTAATCGTAACGGTTTGTGGACTTGATGTTGTAACTGTTACCCCGACAACTCTGTCTCTTTCTGTTTCATTAAGACCTTGTATTCTTGTCTGTGAAGCAGTACCAAAACGAGGAATAAAAGCTGGTCTATTAGCTATTGATGTACCAAAATTAAAATCACTATCAGCAGGGTTTGTATTTGGTGCGGACTGTTGTAATACCTGTGTATTGTTTAAAAATACGTCTTTTAAAGCAGCTACATTATAATCATTTGTTCCTTGTGTTAAACCAGCATCAATAGCAGAAGGGAATCCAGCCAATTCACCGTCTGCAAGCACATCCACTGTAGTTACAAATTGACGAGAACCGATCTCGCCATCTTTCATCTCTGAGTCGTAATAACTTATACCGTCTTGACCGTATTTGTTGAAATTAGCATTACTGCCAAAGTTATTAACATTGCTTGGAATTGTCATATTAACTCCTAAATACTGGGGCTGTGTCAGTTCCAGATGACACCACGATAGAGCCGCAGAACACCTCTCCATATATCAGAGGGACGCAAACACCACTACGGCTTACGTTCTGGATGCCACTAAAAGAATAATTAACTCTGGTATCAGTCTCACTTAAACCACTAGAAACATCACCAACATTAGGTTGTTGTTGTGGGAATAACATATTAGTTACTCCGCTTATTGCCATTGAAACACCTGTATAGGTTAAAGCAGATGCTATTGCTCCACCTAGTGTTGTTGCAAAGAAGCCACCTATAGCCGTTGCTGCCGCACCAGCACCTACAAATGCAGCCGCAAGAAAAAACCAAGAACCTGACACTATAGGGATAATTTTTATTTCTCCTTCCGTATTCATTACTAACTCATCTACATCTTTTACTATGTCACCATTAATCACTACTCGATAAAGGTGATTTGTTAGATGTCCCTCTGTCTCTGGATGGTTACAAGTAATAAATTTTATAGCATCTTTCATATTTTTTATATCTGCATAGTTAGTATGCCACCCAACCATTTGAGCTAATCTTCCATACACTTTTATTTTTCTTAGACCTTCTTCTCCTTCTTTTCTTTCACGATCAATAAACAATTCTTTTTTAAGCATAGGCTTCAACTCAAGTGGTTTTAATTCTGTTAATTGATCATTTTCTGGATCAAAAATAAACCATGATAAGCCTATAAAATTACAATTTTTTATATCCTCTTCTGATGCAGTCAAATCACCATTTGGGTGTGAGTGACAAATATGTAAAACAGTTCCAATTTCTTCTGCCCTAGCCCAATCATCAGGATCAATAGTAAAAGATGTTGCACCTTCTATAGCTATGTTCTTGCAAGGGAAATATTGTTCTACCCCATCAATATCAATTACCAAGCCACATGACTCATCTGGTAAAGAAGTCTTTGCATGATGTAGTGCTTGCTCTTGCCAGTTATTCATACAAACGTACCAACAGAAGGAAAATCATTTCTTGTTATTATTCTCTTTGGTGCTTTTCTGTTTTGCAAGTCAAGATTCAAAGCTAATTCAAATTCAACAAACATTTTACTCTCTACAGTTTTACGATCAATAAAATATATTTCCTCATCATAAGTGGTATTTGATGGAGTTCCAAAGGGATTAGTATTACCTTCAAAATTTTCATTATCTAAATATCTCATTAAAGTAACTTTACGGATAAATTTTGCTGAATTTAAATCATTTTTTGGTGTTACAAGATTTGCTTGGGTCATTAAAGCTGAAATAGTTGAATCTAAATTACTTATTCTAACTGTTGGTCTGGGCAGAGTTGTTCTAGTAGCAGCATATTTAAAACCATTAGCCTCAATAGGAATTGCAGTATATGACTGACTTTGAAAAATTAAATTGTTAAAAGAATTATCTCCGTAACCATTAAAAAACCTTTTGATGTCACTGCTTCCATGTATTGCAGAAACTAAGTGAATTTCAAATAATTCAATCTTTGCACTGGGGTTCGTTTTTTGTAGCTCATCAGTAGGTATCGCCATTACGCTTCAAATACCTCCCTAAATGTTGCATTTATTATTGCCCTGTTGTTATATGGTATATTTTTAGTCCAATTTTCACAGACAAACTTCATTGAACTTGATTCTCCATTTGGAGTGTAATCAAAACTATCTTGATCAATCGCTCTAGCATCAAGAAAAGTCTCTATAGTGTCTGCATCTGTTTCGCTTACATTAAATATCAAAGTAAATATTTTAGGGTTTTGATGAGCCGCTATGCCTACCATTTGACGTTGTTCATATCCATCTGCAAAACGCACAATAGTTACATTTGGTCTGCTTGCTTTTCTAAAGCCAGAGTATTGTGGAGTAATTGAAGGAAAAGTTGCCATGATTATGCGTTAGATAAAAGCCCACCAGCACGTTTTTGATTTATTAATTCAGCTTGTATAGCTGCTGCTAATGCCTCACCAAACTGGTTTGCTTGACCATCATTACTTTGAACATCTGAACTAGAACTGTCAACATTTACAGTAATAACATTTGTAACACCACCTCCACCCATAGCTAGGCTATTATTTGGCACGATTGTACCTGATGTATTAGGGACAAACATTTCTGGCCCTCTTTCTCCTACTATATAACTTCTTCCACGATTAACTGGCCCTCCTTCTGCCTTAAATACATCTTTCAAGAAATCACCAATATTGCCACCAATATTAAAACCAGAAATTGCTCTTTGTATAGCAACCTCAATTAATTTACGTTTTAGCTTGTTTAATACGTTAATAGCTGCGTCCGCTAATGTTTTTGTACCTTCTACAGCATCAGCAAGATTAGAAACGATGCCATCTTCTATACTTTTGCCTATTTGTTCAAATCGTTTTTGTAATGCTTTGGCGGCTTCTTCTTTTCTTTTAATTATTTCTACACTTTTTTCAAGTTCTCTATTATCTTCTTCTTGTTTTAAAATAGCTTCTGCTTTTTCTTCTCCGAATTTTTCAATAAGTTCTAATCTTCTTTGCTCTAAATCAAATTGCTTTTTGCCTTCTTCAGTTTCAATTTTTGATCTATCAATAATCTTTTGTAATTGTATATTTTTGTCTTCAAGTGTTTTTTTGTTCTTTCAAATTCTTTAGTTAAAGCTCTAGCCTGTGCTTTTTTTAACGCTTCTTCTAATTCTATAATTAATTGTTTTGCCTCTTCTATATTTTCAACTTCACCTTTTGCTAATGCTTTAAAACCTTTCTTTTCAAATAATTCAATTCTTTTCTTAAATAATTCTATACTTTCATTTGCTTTATCAATTTGCTCTTTAATGTCTGCTACGCTTCCTTTTTCAATAATTTCATTTAATTTTTTTGTGCATTACTCGCAGCCATTAAGTTTGCTGCAAGTTGGCCTAAAGCAATCACAACTAAACCTATACCCAATTTTGCAAGTGCAATTTTTAAACCACTTGCAGCGATAGCGGCTTTTGTAAATCCACCAGCAGCAGCAAAAGATAATGTTGCACTAGCTCCTAATTTTCCATTTGCAGCAGCAGCAGCAATAGCCATAGTTGCAAGATTAGTTTTTAAAGCTATGACAGCAGGAGTTACAAAAGCAATCGCTGTCCCTAAAGCTTTAGTAGCAAGAACAACACCTGTGATAATCAAAGCAACTTGTCCCTGTTCACTGTCAATAAAATTTGTAAAGCCCTCCACTAATGAGGCTAATGCTACTGCTCCGTCTACCAAAGCAGGTAGTAATTTATCGCCAATTGTCAACTGAAGTTCAAGTAAAGAATTATTCAAAGATTTAAATGCTGCCTCTGGTGAATTGTTTATAATTTCGTCAACAACATCTTGATATTCTTCTATCGAATTTGCTAATGCTCTAATAATAATATCTGTTTTTAATAATCCTTTTGATGCAAAAGTTTTTAATTTTCCTTCTGCAATACCAGTTTCTTTTGAAATAGCTGATAAAAGTTGTGGTATTTGTTCTGCAATACTTCTAAATTCATCACCTTGAAGCTGCCCAGAACCTAAACCCTGTGCTAATTGCGTAAATGCTGCGTTCATTTCATTTGCATTTAAGCCAGCAGCAACAGCAAGTGTATTAAAACCCATAAAGGCAGTTTCTATATCTTTTAACTCAATTCCTAAAGGTCTTAATCTTGCAAATATATCTGTTACGCTTTTAGTGGCCTCAACTATAGATAAATTAAATTTGTCTTGAGCTTTTGTTACTAATTCTTGTACCTGTGCAAACTCTCCATATTCTGAAGTAAGACCTTTCATTCTAAGCTGTAAAGTCTTAAAGTTTGCTGTCGTTGATATTGTTTGTTTTGCTAATACTGTAAATCCAATTCCAACTATTGCTGTTTTTATGCCACCAAATGACTTCTGTAATTGATTTGTTTGATTTTGTACACCCTGTAATGCTCTTGTAGCACTAGTGGCATCAACAGTAAGTTTTACATTAGCCTGTGCCACAAATAAAAAAAGTCTTTATTATATATTACCTCCTATTTGCTTTTTGACGATTTATTTGCTGTTTTTCTCTATCATTTTTAACCTCATAATATGCAGCCCAATATATTAGCTCTTCTTCTGTAAGGCTATTTCTTAATTCTTGTAATGTCTTGCCAAGTTCTGTTGCTAGGAAAAACTCAAAATTTAACCAGTTATCCCCTTTTATTCTTTTTTTGCAGTATCAAGGTCTAATTGAATATCAAATAAAACAATTCAAGTTCATTCAAAACCTTTCTGGTAATGATCTTTGTAATATTGGTGCATCTGACATATCAAAAGCTGGAGTTCCATCTTCTTTCTGAGCCATCTTACAAAGCAGCTGAGTAGAAACAGTCAAAGCTTCATCAGTCCCAGCTAACTGTTGTGCTTTTTGCCTGTCAAATCTAGTGATCGGAGGGAAATATAAAACTGCTAGAACTTTGCCAGATGAATCCTTTAATTCATACTTGCGTCTAGTCGTCATCTCATCTTTGAAACCATCAATGAGAAGGTCTGCGGTTCTTTGGTTTGCCATAAATAAATGCGAAGAATTTTAAAAAATTAAATAGCTGAAGTAATAGTTCCAGATGGTTTGAATGTGATGTTTATAGTCTGGATGTCACCCATACTTGCACCATAGTCAAAACTAGTAATTAGGCCAGAGAAGCTAATTTTAGCAGAACCACTAGCACTATCTGGGAATAGTTCAAAGGCAGCAGTAGCAGCATCACCTGTTGTTAATACTCCATCCATAAATGTAGCAGTCTCACCAGAAGCGGCAGCGTCATAAACTAATTCAGCAGATCCCTCACCCTCAATAAGTCCACCAACAAATTTCTTAAAGGTGTCTCCTTGTACAGTTGTTTCTTGAGTATCTTTGGTGATAGACATAGACCATGATCTAGTACCTAATACTGGGTTTACGGATGAGCCACCATCATCAAATTTGACTTGACCCACATCACCCTTAACAGCAGCCATAACAATTAAAAGAAAGATTTATAATTATCTTAACTCTTTTCTGCTTTTTTTACAGCTTTTTTAACTGATTCTTGTTTTTCCATATATCTTTTGCATTGATTGTCCCAATATTGTGGCTCTCTTCTGCCTTTTACAGCTTCAATAGCATCAAGCATTTTTTCTGTGATTTCCATGATTAAAGATCCTCATAAATTTCAAATGTAATTCTAATTTGTGTTTGAAACTTACCTTCTGGATTAGATGTAAATATCTCAGGGCCAACAGGTGAATCAAAAATTACATTAGAAACAGTCACCCTATTGTATAAGTCTCTAAGACGTTTGCAAATAGTGAAATTAGCACCTGCTCCTATGTTTTCTTCAGTAAAAACATTAAGCAAAATTAATCCAGTAATACTATTAAAAGCATTAGTTGTATCACCTTGAGTCAAATATTCATTTACACCAAAGCTTGTGACACATTGCACAAAGCTATCTTCAGTAGTTGAATCAAAGCTCATATTATTAAAAACAACAGGCACAGCAGGACTTGAAGCGAGTTCTGTGGCTAACCTAGCCTCAATTGTTGATCTTACGGTATTTAAATCTACAGCGGCCATTTAAATGCCTCTCTTAATTTTTTCATATTCTTTTCTAGCATATTTTTCTAATTCTTTTCCAATAAGCTCTGGAAAACCAGCAACTGTTCTTTGTCTTGTCCTGTAAACACCACCCCATGATGGTGGCAAGTTAACACCAAAGCATACAGGCTCTGCATAAACAACATTATTAGTAACTGTGCCTTCAAATGGTTTTACATCTGTTTGCCATGCTGATCTGAGTCTGCCAGTATCAACTGGTGTTTCTTTTTTTACTCTCCTTGTCCATTCAAAAGTTGTAGCGTGTACTAAATTTTCCACTGCCTCCCTCATTACATCATCTATCTGATCTATTCTGATTTTTCTTGTCATAATTACCTCAGAATTAAATCAAAACTTACAGCAGTATTATTTTGCTCATTTATAACAACTTGAATAATTTTAAATTCAACATTACTTATAACCACTCTGTCTTTTGTTGTAGGAGTGAATGTAAGATCACCAGCAGATATAGTAAGCAACTTATCTTGTGATTCAATCAAATCATTAACTTGATTTCTCGAAACATTACTCAATGCACCTTTGATAGTGGTATCAGATGTAGATTCTGTGATAGCTCCAGTTGTAGTGTTATATGCACCTGTTGTCACTTGTCTGATAGTTACATCACCACCAAGCTTCTTTAGTGAAGCACTAGCAGCTTTTTTAAGTGCATTAGCAAGGCTCATAATGAATAAGCTATAACCTGACCACTTGCAAGAGTAATACTTGTAATTACACCTTCAACTTCAGTTGATGCCTTCATTGTGATGCCGTTAATAGTTGATGAACCATTTTCTGTTAGATTCTCAGCCACAAAAGTTGCTTCAGCATCTGCTAAACAATGAACCTTTCCAAATCTGCCTGTATGGGTTGCAGTATTTGTAATAATTAACCCTGCTGGGTATTGGTAGCCGTAGTTCACTTTAAGACCTCTTGATTGATAAGTTTGCTCTTCCACCTATTCTAATACCCATTAGATAGTGGTCAACGATTGGTGGTATTCGATCAATACCAGTTGCCCCATAGAATCTAGGGGTTACATTTATATTTCCAATACTTACAGCAGCAAAGTCCTCTAAGCCGCTTAGTTCCAGTCCGTTCCTGTTGTTGTTTAGATATACAGCCAAGATAACCTGTGCGTGTTTTACCCTGTCTGGGATTTCAGTATCAAGGTAATAATCAGCAACTAATCTATTTGGAAAGCTTAAACCATACAGGTT
>FUIF01000678.1_pt1 | contig 26551 bp, 36 predicted proteins | sample 1003461 | NCBI WGS metagenome assembly FUIF01 (sample SAMEA80401918, study PRJEB19352) | marine metagenome
TGGCCGTAGTCGATCTGTTCGACTTCCCGCTAGTGCTCGTAGCTCCTCAGACATGGAAGAAGTCCATGCTTAGGGATCGTGGCAGAGAGAAGCATGACAGCGTCAATGCGGCTCGAGACATGTTCCCCGACCTTCGTCAACACCTCAAGGCGAAGAGCTCACACAACCTTGCCGAAGCTGCACTCATTGCCGCCTATGGCATCAGTTCCTGGAACACAGAGAAAAACCTTGGACAGTAACATCTGCATCCTTTCTGGGCGGCTTGGGGCCGACCCGGAGTCAAAAGGCAACGACCAGCAGGCGATTGCCACTTTCCGCATTTGCGTCAACGGGCGCAAGAAGCAGGGCAATGATTGGGTCGATGTCCCCAACTGGATCACCTGTACCGCCTTTGGCTGGCAAGCCAAGAGCCTCCTGGAAAAGGGCAGCAAGGGCGACGAGGTCGTTCTGACTGGCCGCTTGCGTCAGGAGACCTGGGAGTCAGCCGGAGAGAAGAAGAATCGCATCAGCGTTGTCGCTGACAATGTGAAGGTGATTCCCCGTGGACAGCCGAAGGCAGCGGCTGCGGCAACGCAGTTCTCTGACGATATGCCTTCTAGCAGTTCCACTTCTTGAGGGCCAGGTTGATGCGCGAGTTCGGGTCGTTCCGAGTCTTCGCGGAAGTCAGCTTGGCCTTCATTCCTTTCATGCGGGAGCAAAAGCTCTTTCGCCGCTTGGCTGCTTTTGAGCCCTTTTTAACTTTGCCGGTGACGGGAGCCTTAAGTTTGGCCCCGGTTTCGCGGTTGTACTTCTTGCGACCGGCGGCGGTGAGCCACCAGTTCGGCTCTTGTGCAGTCCTAGTTTGAGCTTGACGGCCATTATTTTTTGCGCCGCCGCGCTCTGAGTGCCTTCTCGGCAGCATTGCTCGCCGCTTCCTTGGCGGTTGGAATACCATCCTCTTTCATTCTCTCCTTGATGTAGTCCTTGTCGCTCATGCGGCGCTTTGACATCGCCTTGGCGAGATGAGGGGTTTTCATTTCCGTAAACTTTCTGAAGGCGGTTTCATGGGCCTCATCTTTGATCGCCTCCTCGCGCTTGGCCTTGGCCTCCTTGCCGACCGGGGCCTCTAGAGTGCCAAGCTTCTCTCGCTGCGCGTATACTTTGCGGAGACGCTTTTCTTCGGCTTTAACCATGACGGGAAAGTCTCTCTCAAAAGAAAGATTGGGGTTGCTGATTTGCAGCGTCTTTTTTTTGCTGCGGCCATTGCGGAAACGATTGTACGGTTTATGGGTTTGGTTGGGAGGGGTTGCGTTAGCTTGCGCGCAACTATTACTTGCTGCCTTTTCCGAAGAATGCGATGAAGACTTTTCGCCCACCAGATGAGGGGGCCACTTGATGCACCTCATCGGAGGTGTGGAGTATGAGGGACTTGTAGTGCTGGTCAGGGCCGACAGACTCTGAGTGCTCCGGGTAGGTCAACTCTCCGCCACTCTCTGGCTTATTAACCAGAATCGTAGCTCCATACGCGCACCACATCATATGGTTTGAGGTTCCCGTGTCCTTGTGGGCGGGATGGCCAGAGTCTCGCTGCTCTATGTTGAGGTAAGACGGGCCGCTGATCCCAGGAACCGTCCCGGTCAGGTTCTCGATCTTTTCGGCAATCCGCAGGAACACCTGGAAAATGAGTTCTTTCTGGCTACCGTTGTAGTAACTTTTGCCCGTAGAGGCTTGCGCTAAGGACTCAGCTTCTGAGTCGCTAATGAAGTCTTGGAAGAACCAGCGCATAGGTACAGCCCCTAGCGGGATTGTAAATCTCAGCGAGTTTGAGTCGCCCAGGCGGGACAGTTTGCGGACAACTGTACGGCAATAAACCTAACCGCAACCCACGGCGTTTATTTGTGTTATTAGTAACCCGTGGTAGTGGGCTCGGACACGGCGGCGCATCAAGATTTCAGGGACTGGCCAGAGGTCAGCGATGCTCTGCTCAAAGCGTTGCGTAAGACCTTTCCAGAGAAGTGTATCGGGGAAGACGAACCGCCGGAGAGAGCCCACCGCTACGCTGGCAAAGTGGAGCTTATTAAGTTCCTCGAGTTAGTTCATGTCGCTCAAAGGGGCGGCTTTGACCCCGAATAGGTAGATCATGGCTACTACTACTACTGTCTTGAAGGACACGCCGCTGCTTTGCGTTATTAAGCAAGTGATTGACGATGGCGATTACGGCGAGATCCTGGATCTCAGCCATGCTCGCGTCGTGTACATGCACTCCGACCAGGTTGTGTCGTACCGCATCCCGGCAATCAATGACGGAACCGGCCTGCCCGAAGACCACAGCACCGCGGCTGGTGTCGGGGTCGATGTCCCGACTAGCGAGGGAACATTTGAACCTACCGCAACTGTCGCTGGCCGCATCGCGGAGAACCTGATGCCAGCCTACTTGCAGCTTAAGAATGCGTCGGGATCGCAGGCAACGGTCAAGATTATCATCGCTTGCGATCTCAACGGCATCGATGTCTATGACGATAGCACTTCGGGTGCAGTTCGATTCTTGACCGGGGTTGGCGTGTAATGGCCAATACCCACACCGTCGTTCTGGACACGCCTCTGGTCACCGTCATCAAACAGACGATTGATGCGGGGGATGTTGGAACTGTTCTCGATCTGACGAATGCAAAGTCACTCTACATCGCCGCAACCGGCGCGGTGACTTACACGCTTCCTGATGTAGACTCAAACGGCGAGCCCCTCGGAACCGGCGTTGGGGCCAAGAGCATCGACACTCCTGTCGGCCAAGAGATTCACGCTCCGACGAACACGATTGCCGGAAGGATTGGCGCGAACATGATGCCGCCATACTTGCAGCTTCTAAATGAGACTGCTGGCACGCGAGCTTACTACATCGAAATCCGCAACCGCTTATACGATCTGGATGTTTACGACACATTCCCAGAGGCGGGTTCGCGTTTCACGAGTACCGCAGCGGACAACAGCTAATGTGTAACATGCAGGGAACGATGATCGGAAAGAGCTTGCTTGGCCAAGACAGGAAGCTTGGCCGACTGAAGTTTGGCATGATGTACGACAAGTTGATGCCAGACAACAAGTCCTTCATCGACAAGGATCCCAAGATTCGCGCAGAGATGCGGAAGGACAAGCAGTCTAAGAAGAACAACGGGGGGAACCTCTAATGTGCCTGGTAAGAACACCCAAGATTCCTGAGCCACCTGCGCCGCCGCCGCCGCCGGACATGGACGCGGAAATGCAGAAGCCTAAGAAAATCAAGCGCAAGAAGGCTGCTGCCGCAAAGGGTGCTGGCATGTCGCTGCGTATTCCGCGAGCGGGAGAGGCTTCGGTTCGTGATACGAGCGGCGGCAGCGGCTCTGGCCTTCGATACTAGTCATGGAAAGAACAGCGGCAGCGTTTTACTCAGCCGGAGAGGGTGAGCGGTACAACTACCTTGACCGAGGTCGAGAGTGTGCCGCTGTAACCATTCCTCACCTGTTGCCTCGAGATGGGTTCAACTCCACGCAGGAGTTCAATGCGCCCTACTCAGGCACGGGTGCGGCTGGCGTGAACTCCTTGAGCTCAAGTCTGCTGCTGGCCCTCTTGCCGCCGAACAGCCCGTTCTTCCGACTGCGCGTTGACCAACAGGTCGCCGCTGAGATTGAGGGGTACGAAGATGTCCAGGCCGAGATCGACCACTCTCTGTCTAAAATCGAGACGGAGGTCATCGCAGAGATCGAACGCCGTGCATATCGGACGGCGATTTACTCGGCTATCCGTCAGCTTGTGGTGGTCGGCAATGTGCTGCTCTACTTCCACGACAAAGGCATCAAGGTCATTCGCCTTGAAAGCTATGTCGTAGAGCGGCTCCCGAACGGGGATGTGCGGAAGATTGTCGTAAAGGAGCGCGTTCCTGAAAGCGACATTCCTGCCGCGTTGCGGGAAGAGGTCGGCATGGCTGACCCGATCCAGAAGACCTACGACATCTTCACCTGTGTGAAGTACGAAGGCGACAAGGCGATTGTGCATCAGGAGATCGGGGGCAAGATGATCCCCGAAACCGAGGTCGTTCACGCCAAAGAGGACTGCCCGTACCTGGCTCTGCGCTTTATCCGCGTGGATGGCGAGAACTACGGTCGTAGCTTCTGCGAGGAACTGCTGGGCGAACTGCAAACCGTAGAGTCTCTTCAGCAAGCCATCGTTGACGCGGCTGCTGCCTCCGCGAAGATGCTTGTGCTAGTCAACCCGACTGGCCTGACCCGCCCCCGCGATATCGCAGAAGCCCCGAACCTGAGTGTTCGCACCGGCTCTGCGTCTGATGTCTCGTTCCTCCAGGCCCAAAAGCAGGCAGACCTTAGTGTCGCCCAGGCCACGATTGCGACGATCAACGACCGCTTGGCTCGCCAGTTTATGCTGGCAGAAGGCTCGATCCGCAACGCGGAGCGCGTCACCGCCGCTGAGATCCGAATGATCCAGGATCAACTCGAGCGGAGCTTGGGTGGCGTGTTCTCGCTCCTTAGCCAAGAGCTCCAGCTTCCGATGGTTCGCCTCTTGATGCGTCAGATGTCCAAGTCTGGCGGACTGCCGACTCTGCCGGAGGAGATCGTGGAGCCGGTCATCGTTACAGGTGTCTTGGCTCTTGGCCGCAACATGGATGGCCTGCGGCTCAACGAGTTCCTGGGCAACGCCCTGCAAACGCTTGGGCCGGAGGTCGTGGCGCGGTACATCAATGTTGATGAATGGTTCACGCGGAAAGCCGCGAGCCTGGGCATCAGCACTTCTGGTCTTATCAAGACTTCGGAAGAGATCGCAGAAGAACAGCAGAATGCGATGGTCAACTCTCTGCAAATGCAGGGTGGCCAGGAAGCTGTCAAAGCTCTCGCGCAAACTGCGCTGGAGCAACCCCAACCCCAAACCCCCGAAACCCCTGAATCGTAATGAGCGACGAATCGCAAACGCAAGTCAGCATGGATCTTCCTACGCAGGAAGAGAACCCGACGCTGGAGCAGCAACTTGAGCAAATGCAGTCCGAGGACGCTGGCCAAGAGGCTCCGGCAGAAAGCCCGATCCCAGAAAAGTTCCGCAACGCAGAAGACCCGACTGCCGCATTGGCTCAAGCATATGCAGAGCTAGAGCGCAAGATGGGGTCTAAGGATGCAGATGAGCCTGTCGATGAGATGCGCCTAGAGAAGATTGAGGGAGCGCAGGATCTGACGGCGGACTACCTGAATGAGCTGGGTGAGGAGTACATGGAGAACGGTGGCCTCACAGACGAGAGCTACGCAGCGTTGGCGAAGCGCGGCATCACAAAAGATGTCGTAGAGATGTTCGTCAACGCGCAGCTTCAGCAGGCCGAATCTAATCGCGCACAAGTTCTCTCCGAGCTGGCATCGACAAAGCCGCCTGGGAGACAATGTCAGATTGGGCTTCTCGTAACTGGTCTGAGGATCAGATTAACGAGTGGAACGATATGGCAAACTCGCCAAATGCTTTGGCGCGTAAGTCAGCAGTAGAACACCTGAAAACTGCGTATACCAGCGAAGGTCGAGGCCCCGCAGATATGCAGCTTCAAGGTACGCCCGTTACCGGGGCTATTACTGGCTTCCGATCACAAGCAGAAATGCTCGAGGCAATGAGCGACCCGCGTTTCGACAAAGATCCCGCCTATCGGCAGGATGTTGAGCGTCGGGTCGAAATGATGCTTCGTGCGAACACCTGACTTAAAAAGGCCCACCAGGACAACCTTCGCGAGTCTCCCAAACTAATCCCTTTCGTCAGCCATAATCTCTAGGAGGAGAAACGATGGCAGCCATTGATGTAACTACTTTCAGCGACGGTGTTTTCAAGACCGTCTTTAGCGGGATGGTTCTTCGGGAGTTTGAAGCCCGTCGAGTTTTCGCGCCACTCGTAATGAACCGCCAGGTCACCCCGCGGCAAAGCCGTGGACTTCAGCCTGATGGGAACCGTGACCCCGGTCTACCATGTTGCTGGCCAGAACATTCTGGAACAGTCGGCTGGTAGCCCTGCGGCCTCGACCTACCTGACCAACGCCGCTCACGCCAAGGTCGAAGTCAAGCTCAACGACAAGCTGGTTGCGGCCACGCTGCTTGATGACTTGGCAGAGCTCAAGAACGACTTCCCGGCTCGCGCTGAGTTGGCTGCTGAAGTTGGTCGTGCTCTGGCGGATCGTCAGGATCGCCTAATCGCCCAAGCTATCGCTATGGCCGCTCTTGGCCGTCGTGATGGCGCAGCTCGGACACCGCCAAGTACACGGATGAGCCTGCCAAGGGTGGCACTATCACCGTTGATAACGAAGCGGCTCTCAGCACTCGTCGCGGTGCTTTCCTGGATGCGATCTTTGAAGCTGGCACTAAGCTCGACGCAGCGAATGTGCCGGAAGAAGAACGCTACATTGCCATGCACCCGGATTACTTCGATCTGCTGGCTCGCAACACCGATGTGCTGAACCGTGACTGGGGTGGTGCTGGTGCGCTGGCTGATCGCGTGGTTCCGCGTGTTGGCGGCTTCCAGGTTGTCAAGACCACCAATGTTCCGACCACCGACCTCACGACTGATGCGACTGGTGAGAAGAACGATCTGCATGTCAACTTCGCTGCCGTTACGGACACCAGCCCCGCTGGCTCGGACCCGATCATGGCTCTGTGCTTCCACAAGTCCGCTGCTGGTCTCGCCACCGCCACGGACATTCGCACCGAGATCGAGTACAAGCCGGAATACCAGGGCCATTTGGTCATTGGTAGCCATGTGATGGGAGCAGCCGCTGTCCGCCGACAGTCCGCTGTCATCATCGCTGGCGACGCTTCGTAATCGCTACTGCCTGGGGGGGGAGTCTTTCTCCCCCTGGGCTTTCTTTTTTCCCCAGCCCTCATTAAATCATGAGCAGCTTCAAAGATTACGCCAAAGACTTCGGCGCAAAGCACACCGCATCCATCATTTGGTTCGGTGTTGGTGTCGTTCTTGGCATGTTCGTCTTCTAAGTCATGATCGATCTCACCAAGGTAAACGCAGTCAACATCATGCTCGACTCCGTAGGCGAGACGCGGATTACTTCGCTGTCCTCTCCTAGCCCCCTGCCGACTGATGTGTCAACGGCTCAAAGCATCCTCGATGAGATCGATGCCGACTTCCAATCTCACGGGTGGTCTTTCAACACTCGTCGGAGAGTAACCGTCAGCCCTTCTGGTGGATCGCCGGATCGGACTTACTTGCCGTATAGCTCGACTTCGGGAGATCAGGTTCTGCCTGTTCCGTTGAAGATCATCCCCCGCCAGCGGTCACAGAAGTTCGGCATCCGGCGAGAAGCTCCGGCACACCTCGCAAGTGGTACTTGTACGACATCATCAACGACACGGATCTGATCGGCAAGGATGTCGAGCTTGACCTTGTGGTTGGCCTGGAGTTTGAGGAGCTTCCGCACCCGGCTCGAGTGTTCATTGCTAGGTCTGCTGCTCGCTACTTCGCGGAGCGTATGTTCGGTGAGCCGCAAACCATGCTCAGGCAGGACGAGGCTAACGCATTCGCCAACTGGCAGAAGCATGAGGCGGAGCAGATGGACTACCGCATGACCGATTCCTACGGCGTGTTTCGCGCTGCGGGACGGCCATCCCCGTATGATGATTACCAAAGCTAATGGCTATCGGTCGCGCTATCGGCAACCTTCTGGGCGGCGTAAGTCAGCAGCCTGAGAACACTCGCTTTGCCAACATGGCGGAGGAGAGTGTAAACACTTACGCGAGCCTGACGCAGGGTCTAGATAAACGCAGACCGTCAATCCACCTGTCGGACTTGGCTAATGACTCTACGGTCAACAGCCTCTTCCACGCACTCAAGCGTTCCCCGACAGAGCAGTACGGCCTGTACATCTACCGCAAGACCAACGCCAAGGTCTTTGCAAAAGCCGTAAACCTTCAGAGCGGGGCCGATGTCCCGATCATGAAGAGCACCTGGGAGTCTGAGGCCGCGAACGAAGCGGCGCAGCAGATTGACGAAGACTCTCTCGCAGCCTACTTTTCGACAACAGGAGAGCTCGTAGATTTCGATGACGGCATCGATGCGATGACCGTTGCGGACACGACCTTCGTGCTTAACCGCAATCGCGTGGTGACGAAGGGTACGGCTCCTGACAAGAAGTTTGAGGATAAGCCTGCGTCTCTCCAAATCGCGGCAGGATACGCCGGGTCGAGGTACAGCGTCACTCTAGATGGCATGGAGTTCTTCTATCGGACTCCGCAATCTGGGGCGAGTTTCCCGGTCGGCCACATGTGGAAGACGGAGTACATTGCCGCTCGGCTGGTGTATGGGGCTTACGACGAGGACAAGGGTGACTCTGCGGATTCGGACTACCGCAACTTTGTTCCCTGGGATGGCACGCCTAACGCTACTGAACAGACATGGAACCCCAGCAATACGGTTGATGGCATCTCTCATCCGTACACTCAGGCGTTCTATAACGGCTATGGCCACGCTGGTGGCTCTGGCCCTGGTCGCGCTCGCTGCTATGGTCTGATTCAGTCGGGCAAGTGTACTCACTTTATCCACACTCGGCGCAGCACTCGACCTGGTGACGATAGTGAATACAACTCCGGCGTAGCTTCCGATCAAGACGCTTCAGCAAACAAGAGCAAGTTCCGGCTGTACGGCGACAACTCTAAGTGGGCAAGCGGCACGACGCTCAAGATCGCAGTCGAATACTACGACACCAGCGACAACGAGTGGAAGAAGGCCGAGACGAGTGACATTGCGTTCAACTCCGGCCTAACGACAAGTGCGATTGCCACGGCCTTACAGACGGCGATCCAGGGCCTGAGTGGCCCAACGCTGTCTACCGCAATCACGGTCGCAGCCGTCTCGAGCAAGTGGTGGGACTACGAGATTACTCTCGATGCCAGCGCGTCCGGCGACAGCCTGATTCGCAACATCTATGTCTCGGCATCGACTTACCGCGTAGCTGAGGGCAAGACTCGTTACACGGTTCGCCTCAACGGCAACCACATCGCCATCATGAAGTGGGGCTACGGTGCTGCTGATGATGAGCGCGATGCCAGCCATGCGATGGAGCTTGAGGTTGAAGATGAGCAGGGCAACAATGCGGTGCGTGTCGCACATGTATCGTCAACAGACTTTGCCGATCTTCCAAACTTGGCCCTAGATGGCCAGGTCGTTCGCGTGACAGGCAGTCAGGAGGATGGCACGGACGATTACTTCGTCAAGTTCGTCGCTGACATCAACGCCGTGGAGTCTGGCCGGAACGAAGGCGGCTGCTGGGGACAGCACTTTGTCAAGGGCCGATGGAATGAATCGACTCTGAACGAAAACAAGGAGTCCATCGATGCCAACACGATGCCTCCAGTATTCCTAAGCAAAGTAGGGGCTGCGAGCGGCAACCCCGTCGGGATTAGCGAAGGCGACCCGTACTTTGTTTATCAGCCGTTTGACTACGCGGCTCGCGATATCGGTGACGCGGAGACCAATAAGACTCCTAGCTTCGTCGGCAACTCGATCTCCGGCATGACATACCACCGAGGTCGCCTCGGCTTTATGTCGGGAGAGAGCTTGGCCCTGAGCGAAGCTGCCGCGCCAGGCAACTTCTACCGAACTACGGTGAGCCTCCTGCGGGACACGGATCGGATCGACATTACCGCTCGAGTTCCCAAGGTCAGCATTCTCCGCAGCGCGTTTGAGATGAACGAAAACCTGATCCTGTTCTCGGATCAGACGCAGTTTATGCTCACGACCGGCGGTGGCCCCCTCAGCCCCGCAAGTGCTGGCCTCGACCTGCTCTCTAGTTACGAGAGTACCTCAGATGTCACGCCCGTGGTGTCAGGCTTCAATGCGTACTTCCCGTACTCGCGAGGCTTGTACTCCGGCATGTACCGCTACTACCCGGCTGGTGGTGCGGCAAACCTGTTCTCTGCCGAGGACATTACCGCCCAAGCCCCGAACTACATCAAGGGTCGGGTTAGGATGACTGCGGTCTCCGACATGGAGAAGGTGCTCGCGGTTGTCACGGAGGACAAGGACACCATCTACATCTACAAGTGGTCGGACATTGGCGACCGGCGCGTTCAGTCGGCCTGGTTCAAGTGGGAGCTTACGCCGACCAAGGTGACTGTTAGCGGAACTGAGTACGGCACGATTCGCGGTGTTCAGATTCTAGACAGCACGGTGTACATTATCCGCAACAGCCCAGCCTCCAACACGGAGTCTGAGTACACCAAGGATGTCTACCTCGAGAAGATCGAGCTTGAGGACGGCGTGTTGGACATTGCGGACACCGCAACGACGGAAGATGTCTGGTATGTGGCTCGCCTAGACCGCCGTCTGCCCAGCGAGTCGATGACCTCGGTTTCCTATAGTGCGCCGCATACGACGGTCACGATCAACCCCAGCTTGAATGTGAAGTACGAGGGCGGCACTCATGTCGATCTCGTTTACCGACACGGCGTTGGTGGCCAGGTGGGTGGATACCGAGTTACGGGAACGGTCGATGGCTCGGCTGGTACATACAGCAATGTCATCAAGTTCGGCGGAGATCACACCGGCAAGAAGTTCTACATTGGCAAGTCGTACACGATGCAGCACACGCTGAGTGCTCCGTACATCGACGGCGGACAGTCTGGAGCTCTGATTACTGGTCGAGTGCAAGTGCGGCGAGCGGTGGTCGATGTTGCCGGGGCAGGCGCGTTTTCTGCCGAGGTGACACCTACGGGTCGCACGAAGGCATCGGATTTCCATCCAAGCAAGGACTACGGCGAGGAGATCACAGCGGATCTTGAGCCGCTAGAAAAGAGCTTCACAGTTCCCATCTATCAAGGTCTGGCGAGTATGTCTTTGACCTCATCAATGACACTCCATACCCGGCTCGGTTCGTCAACCTTGAGTACGAAGCAACCTACAACTCACGGAGTCGAAGGATTGGCTGAGATTGATGTAAACCTACGCAAGTCAACCCGCGATGACTGCTTCGACATCGGTCGCCGTCTACGCAGGGATGACTATCTAGAGCTTCGTTACACCTACGGCATGGACGCAGATCCAGGCTGGGTGTTAGATCAGGAGAGGCTGGCTCGCCCGGACGAGACCTTCACTCTTGTGATCGAGGGCGACATCGTTGGCATGGGCGGTTGTCCAGAGTGCCAGCCAGGCGTGGGTGTTCCGTGGTTCATGGGGACCAAGGAAATCAACAAGTACAAGCTGACCTTTCATCACACCGCCAAGTTGATCTTGCGGTACTGGAAAGGCGAATACGCACTCCTGTCCAATCTGGTTTGGGATGGGGCAAAGTCAAAGGTGTGGCTTGAGCGGCTCGGCTTTGCGATGAATCCAGAAATCTCGCATGTCACCGAATCAGGTGGCGCATTCCGTAGGTTCTACATGTCAGGAGACGCAAACGAATGTGCACAGTTACCGCAGCACTCTTCGGCCTGCAAGCAGTCAGCGCAATAGGCCAAGCAAGGGAAACCAACAAGGCTCTCGGTGACGCGGCCAAGTCGGCCAGCGTTTCTGCTCGTCGGCAGCAAGAGGCTTGATTCGTCGCAGGTTGAAGAGCAGCGAGCCGCTGAGTTCCAGATCGACTCGATGATGCGAGATGCGGCGGCGGCGCGGTCACGCGCAGCCCTTGCTGCTGTTGAGTCCGGGGCGGCTGGCGGATCGTCGGCAGAGGTTCTCCAAGAAATGACCCGCCAGGGCCTCGAGGCAGAAACGGGTGTTCGTCGCCAGTTCGCGGCTTCTTCGCAGGAGCTTGCGTTCAACGCTCAGGACATTAACAAGAACCTCAAGAACACGCTAGAGCAGTACCGCTCGCAGGCCGTCACCAACATGGATGTCGGTATGCAGCTTGGACAGGCTGCTATCGGCTCGTACTTGGGTGCTAAGGCTTCTGGGATTGTTCCGGCAGATGCGAGCTTTGCTCAGACTTTCTTTGGCACGGGCGGAGCCAGTCAGGCGGCAGCGGCTTCAGCGGGTGCGGCAAGCACTTTGCCTAGCTCGTTCACCTTCAACTTGCCTCCCTACGAATCGTATAAAGGCAGATAAGTGGCAAACTTTCGCGGCAAACTAAACATCGACCTGGGGCTGAGTCGCTTCTCAGGCTACCGCCCTGTCGCCGGGATGCGAGCGGACACGGCAGCGCGTCCTGTTGAAACCCCTCGCTCTCGCATGTTTGAGGCTCTGGGCAACCTGAGTCCGACGCTGACTAAGCTCGCCGCTTTTGAGGTCGGCCTGCAAAAGGAGCAAATCCGCAGCGAGGAAGAAAAAGCCTTCGCTCAAGCTACCGCAGAGCAGCGTCGTAGGTTTGCGGAAGGCGAGTCTCTCGAGGAAGAAAAGGGCAACCCGATCTTCGCTGGCAGCAACCCTTGGCGACGAGTGATCCGTCAAGAGATCGCTGGCAAGCATGCCGCCGAGGTGACGCTTCTGGCTGAGATTGACAAGCGGTCAGACCAGCTAAGTGACCAAGATCGCGACATCGATGACATCGTCACGGAGATGGGTGCGCTCGCCTCGGATCTGCGCCCGGACAGCCTCTATGGTGGGCGAGCATATGACCGTGCGGCAAGCCAGGTAATCCAGCAGAGTCAGGCCAAGTTTCTGGCGGCGCGAGCTCGCAAGCAGGAAGCTGCTACCGCAGAGTCGATCAAGGATGAAGTTCAGAACATTCTGTTTCAGTCCTTTACCAGCGGAGAGCCGGTCAATCATCTTGCTCTGCACGGTGTCCTAGAACGCTACAAGTCGATTACAGGCTGAGTGGCCGAGAGTTTCTGACGGCAGCTATTGACGCAACGCATGCCAAAATCTCGGAGTATGCAACGCTGCCGGAGAACGAGAGCTTCACGCTTGAAGATGCTGAGGACGCGATGCAGCGTGTCTCTGACGCGCTGTTGGTTGTTGATGGCTCGCAAGACGGCAGCTTCATCGAGTTTTCTGGCAACCCTGAGTATGCGTGGAGCCAAGGCCCGGATGCTGAGGAGCTCACGCCCCCTGCTCTCGCGGTACACCAGGTTGAGCAAGATGACAGCTTCATCTTCGTCGTAGCCCCCGCAGCAAAGACTGACGAGGAGGTCGCAGAGATGGTTAGTCAGACTCCGGCTAACGGGATGCCCCAGTTTACTACTCGAGAGAGTGCCGAGGACTTTGCCGACAACGCCCGTGACAGGCTCCGTAAAGATGGTCGCCCTGCCAAGCCAGCCAAGACAGTTGGCGATCTGACCAACTTGACTCCGACTAGCATCACCGCGGCACTCAAGATCGAGGCAACCAAAGAACGGATTAATCAGGCGCGGCTAAAGCGGCAAGACAATGCGCGACGGCGAGCGGCTGAAAAAATCTCTGACGAGGTTATGCCGCAGCTTGCCACGATGGTGCGAGACGGCAAAACGGAGGAGGAAATCAGAGCCGTCATTGACCCGATGTTTGAGCAGATCGGCCAAGAGGTAGGCTTTGGATTGCTCACCGACGCAGACTCTGCATACGAAGACGCGCTTGTACGAAACTACTTAGCCGCTGAAGTTCAGGAACTAGGGATGTCTCTGCCAGCTTTCCGCGCAGCGGCTGTCGCTGGGGTAATGTCTGGCGAATACGGTCCAGAGGAAGTTCCGTTCCTCATGGGATTAAGTGCGGGCGACATCAAAAATCTAGTCGAGGTTGCCAAAGACCCAGATGCCTACCTAAGCGCACAGGTGTCGGGCGCGATAGGTCAAGACGGCACATCGTTTGTGGGACTCTTACGGTCAACGAAGCTGGGAGGTCGCGACCCACGGCTGTCAGACGGTCGGTTTGTTGCTCGCATTTACGAAGATTTCCAGGCCGAGGTGCAGGCTATGGCATTGGAAAACATCGAAGGGGAAATCACCCCAGAGGCATACGCAAGGGAAGTTAACAAGCTGACGAAAAATGTAACTTCTCAGCTAGACATCCTCGACAGAATCGTCGCGGTTCATGTCATGGAGCCTGATGCCAACATCGACGCGGTTGGGCTGCTGCAAGACAGCGGGGCTAGAACTTTCTTGGTGAATGCTTTCCGCGATCAGTCTGGCGTTGACTTCGATGAATCAGGAAACATGAGAACCACCGATCCAGACTTCTGGCCAGCAATGGTCAAGTGGGCGGAGGAGTGGCAGAGAAACCCAGCAAACAAAGACAGGAGCTACGGCGAACTCGTTTTCGACTTTGTCAGCGGCGGCGAAGCTGGCTTTGAAAGCTACTACCGCAACACAAAGGTTGGTGAAGCCGAAGTGGCAGAAGGGCAAGAGGAGCCGCTAACGGAGTTCCAAAAGCAGGCTCTTGAAGAGAAGAAGGACGAGCAGCGACAAGCTCTATTTGAGGTTCTTCCAAGGGGCGGCAAAGCATTCATGGGCTCTCTTGAGGTAAGCCCCGAGGATCGACAGAGCATGCTAGAAGCTCGCGGACTGGCAGAGGGGGTTACTGGAGTCGCACAAGCCCGACAAGATTTGGCTGCGATTGATGTTTCTGTAGACTCAAAGGTCTATCGGAGAAACCCTGTTATTAAGAAGTATGTTGATGGTCGTAATGACTTCATGCGGAGGCTGCAAGAAAACGATCAGGCGCGGAATGTGGTGGGGCAGAAAGTCCCGGCTGACCCTAACGGATACAGCGTGTACTCGATGCCCGACAGCATCGTTCAACGCCAGCTTGACGAAAGGGGTTCGCGAGTGACCATCACGCATAACTATCGAAAGTATCTTTTTGACACCCTTGAGCATCGGGCGGACGGGGGCTTCATCGATGGTCAGAGGTCATCGTTGAGTTTGGATGAGATCCGATCTGGCAAGCTGCGTATACCGTACCGTGATGTGCGGATCGAAGTGCCTCGCGAGGCGTTGCACCCTGCGTACTTCCCGATGGTCCCAGATGCCGCCGCCCTTGAATCGTATTCCGCCAAAGATTGGAATGAGCTCTACGAAGCCCTTGCGCCAGGTGTGCAAGAGAGCTTGACTAATGCCGTGACATCGGGCGTTGCCGATGACATTCCCGACCTGTTGAAAGGCTTGCAGGAAGACCTGTTCTACTTGACCTACCGCATCGACCTGGAGAAATAAATGGCCTACGACCCGCTCAAGGCGCAGCAAACCTTTGGAGGCAAAGACTCGTCTGAGGGCTTGCTGAAGCAGTTTGCCCTAGCAGTCCCCCGTGGCATTGAGGGCCTCGCGCACTCAACCTACAACCTGGCCGACTATCTCGCATTCGATGTCCTGCCGGATTACGACGAGCGTCTGTTAGGAACTTCCTCGCATTGGGCTCCGGGCCTACTTGAGGGCCTCACGCAGTTCGGCGTTCCGTATGGGGGATTCGCCAAGGTCGCGGGTGTCACTCGCCTAACGGGCATGAAGGCTCTGTCGCGCACGGAGCGGTTTGCCAAGAGGTCGAAGAACTACGGGCGCATGATGGCTGCTGGTGCTGCCGCAGACTTTGTTGCGTTCGATCCCAACGAGGGACGCTTGAGCGACTGGCTTGTCCAAGTGCCTGGCATGGAGAATGCTCTGACTGACTACCTGTCTTCTGACATGGATGACAGTCAACTTGAGGGCCGTCTAAAGAATGTGTTGGAAGGTGGACTTCTCGGCCCTGTTCTAGACGCTGCGGTGTCTGTTGTCGCCAAAGGAGCTAAGGCGAGTCGCCATGTCATGAAGCAACGGGCCACGGGTCGCAGCGATAAGAACATCGCCAAGGATCTGGCAGGCCGCGAGTTCGACGCAAGCGATGAGCTCTCGCTGATTAACGAGGCATACGCTGGCTATGACCATCGCCGCTGGATGCTGCTCAACACGCTGGCCAACACGATGGGCCTAGACCGCACCAAGATTGCGGCTGACCTATCAGGCACAGACTTTGAGGAGGTTATGGCCAAGCAGGGCGTGAGCTCGAGCAAGCTGCGGCTGGCAAGAAAGGCTACACCATCCCGGTTGGAGCAGACCGCGTCATCCTCGGCGCATTCCGCAGCGCAGACATCTCGACCGGCGTACATGAGCTCGGCCATGCCGTGCGTATCTTGCTCTTCAACAAGGACTTGCCCGTCGAGGCTCGCCTGGGCATCACGGACGAGATGATCGATACGGTCGGAGCTCGCATGGGTGCGGAGCTAGATGCCGAAACTGGCGCATGGGACTTCAGCAAAAACAACAACGCCGCAGAAGAGCGGTTTGCCGAAGCCTTTGAGCGGTATGTCATGGAAGGCGTTGCGCCGACCAAGAAGCTGCGCGGGGTCTTCGGGACACTTGCGTCCTTTATGCGCCGCATTTATCAAGGAGTGACGGAGGGTCCGATGGCCGTGCGCGCATCTCCTGAAATGAAGGAGTCTTCGACAAGCTGGTCAAGCGTGGCGATCTCCCTGACCTTCCTGCTGGCGCGGCCAAAGACCCGATGACCGGGGCGCAAGGCAACCCGATGTTCCAGGTCAACCGCTACGGGAAGCAGCCTGAGCGAGCTGAAGACGATGGCCTCGAGGCTCTGTCCAGGGGCGACCTGCAAAAGCAGGCCAAGGAAGCTGGCATCAAGGCTAATCAGAAGTCTGCCGACATCATTGAGCAGCTACGGGCGCAGCGCATAGAGGCGGCTCCGGCAGGCGATGATGTGCTTTTCCAGGCAGGGCGCACTCCTCGTAAGCCTCTGGATCGGGCGGCAGAGCGTCAAGCGATTGAGGAGATGAAAGAGGGGCCTGGCACTTACTGGCAAGAGTCCAGTCAGATGTCACTAGAGGATCTGCGAGGTGCTGGACGCATTCTTGGCGTTACAGGCAACACTAAGGAGAAGCTCGCGTACCGCATCCGAGAGGCGTATCAGCATCAAAGTGCCTCGCTGGATGCAAAGCGTAGGATCTCTTCCGCAAGCAGTAAGGGAGCAACTTACTGCACACGATAACCTAGGCTTTGATTCGCAGCTTCAGGCGTGGGAAGCCATCTGGAGTAATCCTGATTTCGCTCACAGATACGATGTCAACCCAGGCTTGTACAAGGCTGTTGCGGAGATTCCTGGGGCTTCCGTTGGAGCGCGGCGCGGAGATGTCCTGTTCCAGACAGAGGCTGGCACACGCACGGCTGGCCTAGACGAAGATGACCTCATCAACTGGGACAAGCTGTCCACGAACACGGATCTCAATGAATGGGTGGCGAACGCGGTTGAGCGGTATCGAGCTCGTCTTGGGATTCGCGAAAAGGGCGAGGGTGTCACGGTTAAGGAGTTCCTGGGCGCAGTAGCCTCGGAGCTAGAAGACCTGGGATTTGAGCTCGGCGCGGACATCTCTGACGCGGACATCCTTACGATTCTTCGCTCAAGCGAGGAGGAGGTTGTGGGTGTGTCGCAGAAGATCGGGGCGATGCGGTCGCTGCTGGTCGATGTCTCAGAGACTTTCATGAACACAGTTCGTCCGAACATCTCGGCTGAAGGGCGGTTCATCGGAGGTTCGGTGGAGTTGGTCGAGGCGTTCCGTCAGCAGCAGATGATGCATCGTGCGGCGCATTCGGTTAGCTCGGCTCTGTCTGAGGCGGGTCGATCTCTGCGTATGCTGCGAGAGCCAGCCCTCGGCACGAAAGATTTGCCAGAGTCCAAGCCTCGCAAAGCCTCGGATATCCCAGGCGGTGAAGCTGCGGAGCGTGTTGCTGGGGCAAACAAGATTATCCCCAAGGCGAAGGACCAGGCTGATGCGGAGCGCATCCTCGAGGCCCTAGGCGGCAAGGCGCAAGTCCGGCGCATTATTGAGCAAGACTTCGTGTGGAAGGAGATGAACCCTGGCGGTTCGATCCCTCCGACCAAATCCTTGGGCATGCTGCCAGCAGTCCAGGAATACTGGATGAACAACATCCTGTCTGGCCTGACGATGACTCACGCGGCCAACATGGTGTCGGGCCTGATGCGCGGTCTGATTCGTCCGCTCCAAAGGGCTCTCGGCTCTGCGCTAACACTCGATGCCAAGACAGCCAAGGCCGAACTGCGCGAGCTTGTCTACTTCTTTACTGAGGTAAACGATGCGATCAAGGCTGCGGCCTTTGCGTTCCGCCAAGGCGAGGGTGTTCTCGTTGGCTACAAGGGTGGCATTCAAGAGAACCGCGTTGACATCAACGCCATTAGTGCTGCTGGCGTAGGCCAGAAGTTCAATGTCCCGATGCGGCATGGCAAAGGAACTACCTTCGGCGGCAAGATGCTGGACTGGGTAGGAACCTTCGTCAACATTCCGTCGCGCCTGCTGCTGACAGAAGACGAGTTCTTCAAGCAACTGAACTACCGCGCTCACATGCGCCGCCGCCTCGTTGATGAGGCAGATGCCAAGGGCTACGACGCGAACTGGATCGAGCAGCAGATGCATGCTACTGGCAAAGACGGCCAGCTTTACACGCAGCAGAACATCAAGAACGAAGCCATGCGCGAAGGTCGCGCTCAGGGCCTTGATGGCGACGAGTTGGCGGCGTTTGCAACCAAGCGAACGGTCGAGCTATTCGATCCTGAGGTTGCCGCCATGGCCCTACAGGCTCGGCAGCTTGCTCGAGAGTCTACCTTCACTCAGGACTTGCGGACTGATGTGAGTCAGAAGTACATGAGTGCGGAGCGCAAGAGGAAGGCGGTCGGCCTCGGCGTTCGTGGCTCGGTGAACTATGTCAGCGCGTCTCTCGGTCGTATGACCTCGGAAGTGCCGATGCTGAAGTTTGTCTTCCCGTTCATCCGCACCCCTACCAACATCCTTCAGTTCTTCCTCGACAACTCTGTCGGGGCTCTGAGCGATTCCATGCGAGCCATGACGGATAAGACTATCCGCCAGAGCTTGAACCCAGCACAGCGAGCCGACCTGGCTGGCCGCATGGCTACGGCTGGTGCGCTGTTCGGAAGCATGTACGCCCTCGCCGCAAACCGAGACGAGAACGGGTTGCCTGTGCTGACTGGCGCGGGGCCGGTCGATCCGCGAGAGCGCAAGCTCTGGCAGAGCTACGGCTGGCAACCGTACAGCGTCCGTGTCGGTGACAAGTATGTCAGCTACCGCCGCATGGATCCGTTCGCGATCTTCGCTGGCCTAGTCGCAGACATGACTCAGGAGAAGGCGGCAGCAGAAATGCTCAACCGCAACCCTGAGATGGGCAAGGCCCTGATGATTGCGCTGACCAACAACTTGGCGAGCAAGTCATACCTGACTGGCGCGATGAACATGGCTCGTATGCTCAACTCACCAGAGCAGGAGTTCCAGCACCTCAAGAACACTCTGTTCTCCGGCTTCGCTCCGATGTCAGGCTTCACCAGCCAGGTCATCAACGCGCAGATGGGCGAGGACTATGTCGCTGAGGTTCGCACGGTCTACGATGCCTTCATGCAGCGACTGCCAGGTGGCTTCTCTGATCTTCCGGCCAAGCGAGATGTGCTTGGGGACAAGATCGAAAAGGCCAAGCCGTTCCCGTTCGCTCTGTTCGGCCCGACCCCGTACACCGAGGTCAAGAACAACAAGGTCAACCGTGAGCTCCTGAGAACGGGCGCAAGCATTACCCCTCCGCCGAAGAAGACTAACGAGGTGGACTGGACTGGCTTCGCGTATAAGGCAAAGAGACTGCCTATGACCGCTGGATGGAACTGCACGGGTCAGTCCGCATCAATGGCCGCACCCTGAAGGAGCAGCTTGAGCGCACGATCCGAAGCAAGCAGTACCAACTCCTCAGCCTGACCGGCGCAGACGAGATCGACAGCCCCCGCGTCAAGGTGTTGCGGAACATCGTCGGGGCATACCGCGCTCGAGCGAAGGATCAAGTCCTGCGGGAAATCCCTGAGTTGGCGGACGCTATCGCTGTCGCTCGCTACAACAAGCAAGTTCTTGGCCGACCGGGGGCAACGCCGGAAGACTGATCCGATGAGGGCCTCGCTGCTCCTGCTGCTGATGCCCCAGGTTTCCTGCGTGGTTCCCGTTCCTGTCAAGATCGAGATCACGGAGTCAGACCTAGAGGCCATCGCGTTCATGCCCCTGATCGCAGCGCAGTACGGGCAATGCCCAAGCGAGTTCGTGGAGGAGAACCTTTGTGGCCCAAGGTGATTGTCATCATGCTGTGTACTTGGGGGTGCGGCATGTTTGGCCCCAGCCTCCCGTCCCTGCCCAAGCCCCAGGCCCCGACTTCGGTTGCCGGGACAACTTCTAATGTCGTTACCGGCGCGGTCAACTTCGTGCAGCCTGAGTCGCTTTGGCGGTTCGCCTGGATGTCAGTCCTTCTGACGCTTTTCTTTCCCCAAATCCGACAGCCGCTAGTCCACCTTTGGACTTCAATCTTCAGGGCTATGGCTGTTCCTTTCATGTTCATCAGAGACAAGTACGAATCTAAGAAAGATGTCTGACGAAAACGAAGACGCAGAAGACAACAAGGCTGACGGCCCCCGCGTAGTCAAGCACATCGTCAAAGACCCTCGCACGGTTCTGAAGATGAAGCAGCTACAGGCCAAGCTGGATCGTGACAGGGCCAAGCTGGAGCTCACCAAGTTGAAGCTGACCATGACGGCGCAGGAACGAGCTCGAGCGCACATCGCTGTGGCTGGCCCGTTCTATCTGCTGCTGCTAATCGGCGGCTTCATCATGGTGCTGGCAACTGGCGCGGTCCCCGAAGACCAAGTCTCTGTTGCATCTGCATTGCTCACGCTGCTGGTTACTGGCCTGATGGCAAACCTACGAAGCATCGTTGCAAACGAGGGCGAGAACAATGACAAGGGACAAAAGGGAAAGTAACCAGGTCACGGCAGCTTGGATCGCCCAAGCCGTAATCGCTCGATGCTCGCCATGACCGGCTGGCTTATGACCGAGTTATATGCCAACTTGGTGGACTCAGTTGATAATCTGCGCGAGCGCATAGATCAGCACTCAGTAACTGTTCAACAGTCGCAGCGTCAAGCCGATGAAAAGTTAGGGCAGTACATGCTGCTCATTGAGGAGCGGCTAGAGAACCTGGCTGTTCGCGTCGGCAAACTGGAAGAAGATCAGAGCTAACATGACCAAGGCTGTACCCCCGGAAGTTCTTGCAATCCGCGAGGCTTTCGCGGAGTTTGAGGTCTTTGGCGATGCGTCTGGAGCGCGATCAACCTACCGCCGCTGACCGACCGGCAGCGGGAGATTGCCAAGTTCCTGCAATACGGCCCCCAGCGCGGCTTCATTGCGGCGTTCCGTGGCATCGGCAAGTCTTACCTAGCTGCCTGCTACGCCCTGTGGTGCTTGCTCCAGAACTACGACGAGCAGATCCTGATCCTTTCGGGTAGCAGTCAGCGAGCGGTGGACAGTTCGCTCTGGGTGCGGAGCCTGCTCGAGAACCCTAAGCTCCCGTTCCTGCACCACCTCAAGCCAGCGGCCACACAGCGAGACTCCAAGCTGTCATGGGATATCGGGCCAGCGACCACCAAGCACTCCGCAAGTTTCGCGGCCATGTCGGTGGGCAGCAGCATCCAGGGCCGTCGCTGTACCAAGGCAATCCTGGATGACGCGGAGCAAGCCAACAACTCGGCCAGCCAGCTTCAGCGCGAGACCCTGCTCCGCAATGTGATGGATGTCGAGGCGATGCTTGTGCCGGACACGGAGAGCAAGATCGTTGTACTCGGAACCTTCCAGAGTCTGAACTCGATCTACCAGACCATGACTGGGGAGCGTGGGTACGAGGCGATCTATATCCCCGCACGGGTTCCGTCTGACCAAGAGGAGTACGGCGACAAGCTCGCCCCAGGGGTCAAGGAACTGTACAGCGAGGGCGGTGCAGGGAAGCCAAGCGACCCGCAGAGATTCGATGACGAGCATCTGTCTCGCATGGAGTTGGGCATGGGCAGTCTGCAATGGCAGATCCAGATGATGCTGTCCACCTCGGTGAGCGACCGCCTCGCGCACCCCTTGTCGCTGGATGACTTCATTGTGTGGGATGGGGTCAACCCTTACGGGGCTCCTGCAAAGATCGTCCCCAGCAAGACGGAAGATAACCGCATAGATGATCTGCCTGCTTGGGTCTGCCGGGAGATAGCTGGTACAAGCCAGGCTTCGTGGATGAGAAGGAGGTGCTGCCGTACTCCAACATCCTCATGGCCATCGACCCTGCTGGCGACAGCGGTACTGACGAGACGGCTTCGTAGTAGTGGGCGCAGTACCTGGCTCGCTGTACATCCTGGATGCTGGCGGGTTCCGCGAAGGCTCATCGCCCAAGACCCTCGAGACCCTTGGCAAGATTGCCAAGCGGTGGCGCGTCAAAGAGATCCTGGTCGAGAACAACATGGTGGCCTGGCCCCTGCTGTTCCGTCAGTCGATCAGCACGAAGTACCCCTGCACGGTGACGGAGGTTCGCGCTACCAAGAACAAGGTCGAGCGCATTGCCGGAGCCCTTGAGCCGGTCTTGCGTAGCGGCCAGCTAATCATCGACAAGTCTGTCGTAGAAAAGGAATACAAGCGGAGTGTCAAGTCCGCAGAACCGGGCAAGGCCAGGGAGTATTTGCTGCAATACCAAGCTGCGATGCTGCGCTACGGCGAGAAGGATGGTGGCATCAAACACGATGACCGCCTGGATGCGCTCGCCCATGCCGTGACACACCTGGCCCCTACCTTCCTGCAAACTGAGACGGAAGTTGCGATGCAGAGATTGCGAGAGGAGAATGCAGAGAAGGAGTTTGATGAGTGGTACAGCAATGCACTAGGAAGTCAGTTCCGCCCAAAGGGAAATCTTTGGACGAGCTCGCGGAATCGAGGCAGGAGGTAAGGCTTGCCCTGCTGTACCTTCTCGAGCGGCTGAAGAAGGATCTCCCCCTGCCCCACGGTGTCAAGCTCCGCATGGTCAAGATGTCGGAATGCTACGGAACTTGCGATCTCCGCGAAACCTCACGCGATGGTTTGCATTTCCTAATCAACATCCACCCTCCGGCGGAGCCAATGACTGAGGAGGCTACCACATATGCAGGGAAACCCTGCTCCATGAGTACGCCCACGCCATGAGTTGGAATGTCGCGTCTACTGAGGGTGGCCACGGAGAAGCCTGGGCATGCGCTCTCTCGGCATGCTATCGTCTGATCCACGGAGACTGAGATGCCGCTACCACAACATGGACAATACCAGCCAAGCTTCGCCCCAAGCGAGCGAGCTACCGCGACAGAATGTGCATGAAGAAGTTGCAGGGCTACTTGCCCTGGCCAGACGCAGACCCGGCTCCGCTCGGCAGCAGATACCTAGCAACCCTGACCGGCATCAGGCAGCAACACGCTCGCATGCACTTGCTGCGGCTGGAATACTTGCGGCTGATTGAGTGCGTCGTTCCGCAGAAGCAGGGCAGTCGCAAGATGGGACTGTACAGGCTGACCAAAGCCGGTCGCGCCTTCGACCCAGAGGTCTAGAGGCAGGGGTATTTCAACGGCTTGCGACGATGACCCAGCCGATTGCCATCCAGGACAGCACGAAAAGTGCGACGATGGCAGCAGCTGCTACAAGATCCAATAACTCGTCGCGTTTCATTCCTCGAAGTCCTGGCCTTCGCGGGGCAGGGGCTCAAGCTCCTTCGCAGGGCGACCCCCAGGTCGGCAGGACTTGCATCCGAGACTCAGCTTCCTGCGGAGGTTGTCGATCAGGACATCGCGCCTCGCGCCGCAGCCTGTGCACTCACACTCAGCCATGCGCCAGGCCCTGCCGTTTCTGTCGATGTGGTCTTCCCCCTCTCCGAGAACTGACCAAAGGCCAACGCTCGAGGGGACGATTTCGGATACTGGCTTTCTAATCCTTGGCACTATCTAACTCTCTCTTGACCTTTGACCAGTAGCGGTCGGTGGCCTTTTTCTTGTGGCCCCTGGGGCCTCCGTTGTGGACACGGGCAATGCGCTCCGCATCGCCAGCAAGCCAGGCTTCTTTGCAGTACCGCATCATGTAAGCCTCGACCACTTTGGTGGCGTAGCCAACATCATCGCAGTCGGCATAGGTTCCGCCGAGTCCGCTGAACTCTACAGCATCATACCAGTACGCATGCCAGATTTGGTACGGCCCTCGAGCATTGCCACCGTCCCCCTTGGGCGGGTTCGGAACATCGCCGCACTCGACCACGCGAATGGCCCGGAGGATCTCAGCGTTCGCGCCGTCTGGGGTGGCCGACACCCCCGAAAGGATGCCGACCAGGGCTAGGATGACGGACCTCATAGCAGGTTGAGTGCCTCGCGGCGGGTCTGAAGCATCTCTTCGTTGTGGTATCTGATGTAGTGCCGCTCCGTGGTCTTGATGCTTGCGTGTCTGGCAAGCTCGCTGACCTTCTTGTCGCTCGCGCCGCTTTCGTGTAGGTGCGTGATGAAGAAGCAGCGGAGGTCGTAGGGCGTTCGGTTTACGCCGTCCTTCTTTAGGGGTACGCCAGCCGTCGCCATGTCCCGGCGGAAGGAACGGTACAGCTTGTCCACCACGCCCCTGATGAGTGGGCAATGCTTGCGGATTAGCTCGGCTTCCGAATCGCACAGCACCATGTTTGTGGGCTTGCCGTTCTTGGTTTTCGATCCCGGCAGTACCAGCACCCATCGCCCGTACTGCTTAGACAGGTGGCTCGGCCTCACCCTGCTGGCCTCGATTGGCCGCAGCCCCGTATGGGACAGGATGAGCCAAAGGGCGCGTCTCTCTGCGGGAATGTCGGCGCAGGAGGTCAGCCGCTTGACCTCTTCGTAGGTAATCACGGTGCGGCTTCGCGGCGGCTTGGCAGCTTCGGCCAGCGAGATGCCCTTGTAAGGGTCGCTGTGGCCCTGTCTCTCCAGCCATGCGCCGTAGCACCGAAGGCGGTTCAAGTGGTCTCTAAGGGTGGTTTCTGTGGCTCTGGCGGCAAGCTCGTCAAGCTGCCCCTGAGGGTCAGGAATGAGCTTGCCCAGGATGCGCCGCTGCTTGTCGATGTAGGCCTGGCTCCGGCCCTTCGCGGCGAGGTGTTCTAGGTAGGTTGGCAGCATAGGTCAGCCTCCGAAGTCCTCAGTCGCGCCGAGTACCTCGAGCAGCATCGCCACGCATTGCGGCATCAGCGGCTCGGCATCCTTCAGAAGTGCGGCTTGGCCCTTCGCGCCGGTCGTGTCTGCCAGCTTGAGTTCGGCCATCATGGCCCCCTGAATCCTGGCTAGAAACAGAGACCGCACCTGTTCGGGCGTGGAACATTCCCGGTAGGGGCCATCGCTCGCGCCGGGTTCGACCTCGACTAGCACAGACAAAAAAGGAAGGCTGCACTCGCGCACAGTCCACCGGGCATAGTCGCATAGCCGTTAGTGCAGGCATCGCGGCGGTACTCCAACTGCTCAGCACTCGCGCCGAAGGTGTCAGGCTGTCCGTCAGCGTTGAGGAGCACTAGTAGCTCGCCGCTAATGGCTAGGGATTTGAGCCTCGCGTATTCCTCAGGGGTAATCCGCTTGGGCCTGTAGTGGGTGGCTTCATTCATTACGCCCAAGGCCCCACCCCGCGATAGGCGAGGTGAGGCGGTGAGCGTTCGCGGCGGTATGGCCGGGGCTAGATCAGGTTATGCACCAGAGAACATAGAACACGGCGAGGAATAGCAACGCATCTAGCCACTCAAGGCAGTTACGGTCTTCGCTCATGACTGACCCCCCTCTATGCCGAAAGATTCCCCGTCATCGGATAGGTACGGGTATGCCTCACCTAACGCCTCAGCGGCGGCGCATAGCTCAGGGAAGCTATCCCCGCTCACTCTATCCCAAAAACCCGTTCCGTGGCCGTTTCGGGTTAGCCATAGATCATATCCGGCGTCGCTGTCACTACGCCCCGATAGTTCGTAGTAACGGTCGAGCGCGTCAGCGTTAGCCGTCTCAAAATCGCGGCATAGCCTAGTGGCTTCGGCTAAGGTGGCCTGGTCAGCGTCGAAAATCGTCAGGCTATCGAGGCCGGGGATGTGCTCTTCGTCGGTCCATAAAGCCGCCTCAAGGTAGCCGGACAGAAAAGAGCCATCACGGATTGTCTGGGTGCGGCTCATGACTGACCCCCCGCGGCGTTAGCGTCGATGCTTGCGCCAAGTCTTGCCATAGGCCGATAGTGGCTTGCAGGCTTTCGGCTTTGCGGCGGCATTGATCGACCGCGTGATCCTTAGCGGCGGCTTGCAGTAGGTCGAGGTTAGAGTTACCCCACTTGCGTAGGGCCTCTACGATTTTCCAGGCGTGGCTGTACGCGGCTTGGGTAGCTCTTTGGCCCCCTCACAGCGGTTTAGATGCCAGTTAGGCCGCATGTATACCTGTCCGCTATCCGTGTAATAGCCCGACTCAAGGCTTATGTGCAGGCAGTAGCTAATGCCGTTGAGGTCGAAATAAAGGTGATTCTTAAGTGCGGCGTAAGGCTGCACCGTGGGGCCGCTGTAGCGGGTGTCATCCGTGTAGCTGTAAGGCCGCTCGGCGTGGCTAGTCTGGATAGGGTCCGCCCCAAGTTCAAGCGTGATAGGCTCAGGGTGCGCCTCAATGGTGAAGGTGGCTTCGGTCATCGGTTTTTTGTGTGTGTTTGTGGGGGCGGTGTTGCCCTCACTCGCGGTAAGCATACAGTCTTCATCGGATGGCGGGACACACGATAGCCGGGAATCTTTACAGAAATAAACCTCGAGGCCCCTAAGCCCTTTAGCCT